>Ga0058702_10000038_pt1 | contig 170163 bp, 121 predicted proteins | sample AgamicOrSfe_FD_83781 | JGI IMG/M metagenome (GOLD analysis project Ga0058702, IMG submission 83781) | Agave microbial communities from Guanajuato, Mexico - Or.Sf.e | ecosystem: Host-associated > Plants > Phyllosphere > Phylloplane/Leaf | place: Guanajuato, Mexico | collected 2012-05-30
GTGGTGAGGGGGCTGCATGGTGGGGTGCTGGGTGAGGCGGACATTTTGGGTTGATGGTGTCTTGGATGTTGGGTGAGGAGTTGGGTGAAGAGTATTATAAAGAGTCGTGCAAGGAGATGGGTAAGGAGTTGTGTGAAGAGTATTACAAAAGTCGTGCGAAGACTTGTTTAAGGAGTTGCGCGGAGTGTTGTGTGAAGAGTTATCTGAAGAGTAATTCAAAGAGTTGTACGAAGAGAGGTGGAAACAACACGTGAAGGAAGACCTTTATATCTACTCAGTTACCTCGTTGCCTGTCTACCTACCTTGATGCGTCGGCGGTGCTATTCACCTTGATGTTCGCGATGTGTGGACGGAGGATTTGCAGATTGTCGACATCAAGGTGTCTGTTGTCTTGGCGGTTCACATCCCGACTCCGCGCTAGCGAAAACAATCACCTCGGTACCGCAAGCACCACCATCGAAGAAATACTGGAATCAAATGTGATTTTCTGCAGCAAGGTTGTTCGTTGATGTACGGGCAATGTTCGACTGCTTGGCTACAAGTGTTGCAGCCCCGCCAGGCGTAGCCGATGATATTGACTGCTGAGATAGACTGTAGGAAAGTCAAGATGCAAATTGTAATGGCGATGATGGTCTTCATATTTGTATGCCGCTGGATGTGTTATGGTCTCATTATATGACGGAGGGAATTGCACAGGGGTATTTTGTGCTTTGTATTGGCTTTTTATCACACCGAAGCTGGAGTTACCACACGATTGTTGTGAGGGTTGGTACTGTTGATGGGTTACACGGGGGTATCTTGAGACCTGTACTGGCATTGTATCACGTCGACAATCTTGATGGACATTGATGTCAAAGTGAGAGTCTGTAATCGCTTGTGTGTGATATGATACTATATGATCGTCATGGGTTTGGTACTGCTGATGGACTACACGGGGTTACGGCAAATCTTGTAGTGTCTCTGTATCACATCAAAACCCAAATCTCATCGAACAATCACGTCAAAGTGAGTGTCTGTAATCGCTTGCGTGGGATGTAACACTACACTACACTACGCTATCCTTGATATACCCACCAGTCAGCCATCAGACGCTTCATCGTCTGTAGTCAGGCTCGATCAGACCCCTGCTTGCACTCGGCTGCGGCTGCCGCGTGCCGATGGTGTCGTAGTTGGACCAGATCCGCACTTTCTTGTCGTCGCCCGCACTCGCCCAGATCGCGGGGTTCTGAGGGTGCCAGGACACGCAGTTCACTGTGCCCGGGTAGTGCGCGTCGAGTGCGTTTACTAGTATGCCGGTCTGCTTGCGCCATATGTATACGCGCGAGTCTGGCGGTTGTTAGTATCATGTTAATGATGTGACAGGGCTTCCTCGGCCGGCCAGTATCTAGCCAGAGGTTGGGGCTAAGGGCTTTCCATGACGATCGAACTCACCTTCACTGCCGCTAACGACGAAGTTCTCGTCCGCGCCGCCGAAACAACTCCGAATCACGAAATTGTTCTGTTTGAGTCCAGGATATTTGCGGATTAACAGGCCGGTACTGACCTCGTATAAGAGGAGATTCGAATCGTTGGCGCTGACTAATATCGTTTTGCCGTCTCGACTTAGAGTCACGCAGGTTAGAGCCTCCCCCAAGGGCCAGTCCGAGAGCCGCTGCCTGGTGTGGAAGTCGTACACGAGAACTCGTTTGTCATTCGTGACCACTGCCAGCCGGCTCCCGTCGCCAGATATACTGCAATCGTTGACGCGAAGACATTCTTCTTTCGTTGAGAACGAGCCCATCGGTAGGCTCTGGTCCAGGCTGTAGATTTGAAGTGCTTTGTTGGTGTCGTGAGATCCTACCACGAATGTGTCACCGTCCGGACACCAGACTGCCGAGGTCACGGGGTAGGAGAAGTCTGATATGCTGTGCAATCGGCGGCCACCTCCTTTTACATCATAAATCGTAAGGTCATTTCCTCTTGAACATGCTAGAAGGTATTGATCGGTCGGACTCCAGGCGAGATAGCAGACACCAGAGACGTCCGATATCGCCCGTGTGTCTTGGAGTGTGACTATCTTGTTCCATCGGACCGTGTCATAGATGTTGACAGTGTTGTCGCTCGACGCTGTCGCAAGCATTGTTCCGTCGTGAGAGAAATCGATGTACCAGACCTCATCTGAGTGATCCTTAAGGGTTTCGTATACATGTGTTGGAAAGCCAGCTTCTTCACAACTGTGGTCGTGATACAGGGAAGGGGGTGTTGCAGTATTGTGGTAGAGACATTGGTCGATTTGTTGTGATTGTACCTGATCCAGCAGGACCGCAAGTCTGTGCTCGGGGATCATGACTGAAGGCGCGATCATTTCTGTATAGAGGTCAGCAAGTAACACACGCGAAGCGATTCGGGAGACAAACTCGAAAGTTCGGAGAGTAATTGATGGCGCGATTCTCCGGCTGCACCATCCCAACCTGCTCTTGACTTGACTTCCTCTGCTGTTGAAGACATAATGAGACTGATACTGTTAGTCGAGCTCGAAAAGGACAGACGTATGATGACCTACCCAGTGATCTCATGTAGATGCTGAGTATCTGTATGATTCGGCGTGAGTTCCGTGCGCAAGACTGTCAATGCACTCCCAATGTCTCTCTGTTCCAGGAATTCGAGGTATTTCTGTTGCCGGATTTCGAAGAGCATTTCCTTCTTATTGGCAGATTCAGACAGCGGCAAGCCCTGCTGAGACCCTCGACTAGCACTTCCACCTGACCAGCGGTTCTGTTTGTGGCCATCGTCTTTGAGAGTAACACCCCCTTCCCCATCCTCCTGACTTGATCCGAACAGCAAGGCTTCGGCCTCGGTCCATTCGCCAGACAGTATAGCATCCCTGAATGCTGCCACAGATGGATTCTCCAACTCATATCCGCTCTCGCGGCTCAAGGAAGTGGCAGCTCCATGATAGCCCAGATCCGTCAGGCTTTGTATCAAGATCCTCGTCACCTCCTCTCTATCATGGCCAAAGAAGGGACCACTAGGTCTTGTCGTCATATCATGTGCTCCATTGCTGTTTGATTTGCCAGATGAGCCATTCGGGACATTGCCATTCGAGCTCGTCGTGGTGTCTTCGGCGTTGGATGATTGGCCTTCGAAACGCATATTATCATCCACCTCCGTGCCCCTCCTCTTCTTCGATGGCCGACCGTGAGTCGTCTGCGTCTGTGGTCCGCCGTATGAGTTCGTGGAAGAGTTGCTGTATCTGCGGCGTTTAGAACTTGACTGCGGTATCTGTGCAATAGAGGGTTCGTTATCGTTGTCGGAGGTGGATGGGGGAGGGGGAGGGTTTGAGGTTTCGTCGGCCAGTCTGAAGGCCACTCAGGGCACCAACTGACTGCTATTTGCGATTAAGAGGGTTATTTGCTGTCGAGGTCGTAGTGTGGCAGTCAGTCACGGTGAAGATGCACCGTCGTCGGGGAATGCCCGAGTGACGATGACGGAAGTTGGGGTCGCGTCGCAATGAATGCTCGCAGCTGTATGCACCAAACTGTGATATCGTGACCTTCGCGGCGTTCTGTTAGTTATAGTAGTACTGTAATAGTACAAAGATCTCTCGTGTTCCCGTGTACAGCTGGTCACTTCTCGCCTTTGTGAGATACTGCGTCTGCATGGGTTTATCTTGCGACGAGGGCCCCACTATCGGATGGATACCATGATCACGAGTCACTTGAAAGACCTTAATAGTTGCGGGAATTAGCGCATGATAGATATAGAACATACACTTGAGTGCATGAGCTGATTACCATAGCATAATGGAAGTGGTCTCAATTCTTGTGGATGAAGTCATACTATCAAAAGGCAAGAGAGACTACAAGCAGGCTTTCTATGTAAAACATGACGCCGGGTAAGCCATCCAACCCCTCTGCTATTCTGTATAACTCGTCAATCAACCAAGGAAGATTGCCACAAGCGCAACCCCAGCCAAACACACCCCAGCAGTCTCCCAAGGAATACGCCCTTTAGTCTGCTCACCAGCACTGGTGAACGTAGGTCGTTCATACCAAGACCAGAAAGGAGCCCCTCCCCGGAGCAGCGCCCATTCCATCTGACGTTTTGCGAGGCCCCTCGTCGGCTCTGCTGCGGATGTGCTCGCTGGGCTTGTCGCATCCCTCGTCGCGTTCTTCGTCGGGACCTCCTTTGGAGGCCTCTTCGGGAACCTCGTCGTTGGCCTTACCCTGTGGGTTGTAGTTGGCCTCCTCTCAGGGTGCTCAGTTGGCCTTGTTCTCAGAGTTCTGGTTGGCCTCCTGTGGTGGGTCTCAGTCGGCCTTCTGTGATCGCCGCCGGTCGGCCTCCTGTGGCGGGTCGTCGTTGGCCTCCTGCGATGGGTCTCGGACGGCCCCCTATGACGAGTCGTTGAGCGACCTGGTAGCAGGTGCTCGGCCGCCATCGCCGCCAGCGTCGTTGCATGCTGACCAGCAAAACCGTTCGGAGGGCAGATACCTCCGATGCATGGGTGGCCATGCTTTGTGTGAGTAGGCACGGTTGAGGGAGGGCTTGCCGTCGTGGCATTGCCAGGCCACCTGCTCAGAACGCTTTGCACCATCTCGTGCTGGCATTCCTCAGTGCGAGGATCGCAGGGTAGACAGAGCGGTCCCAGTCGCCACATACCGTGGACTTCGCATGGGGGAAAAAGGTCCAGAGTAGGCTGGACCAGCACCGTGGTGGTAGCTGTGGTCGTGGCAGTGGTAGTAGTTGTCGTCGTGGTTGCGGGATCTGGCGTGTCCGCTGAACGTGCCAGTAGCCTGTCCATGGGGAAAGACAGCGGCGAGTAATCGACCATGGAAGTGGCCGTGGGCGTATGCGCCGTGCCCCATCGACCTATCAGGGTGCTCGGTCCCTCAAATATGGAAGGAGTATGTGAAGGTGTTAACGCCATCTCGACTGTTCTGCTGTGTGAAACTGGAAACGAGAAAAGTGTAGAGGGTCAGGTAGCAAGACACAGACGGCTGATAATTGATCTGATGGTATGAAGAGGTATCGGTATGGAATGGTATTTGAGCAGCAAGTGCATGCTTTATATATGGAGGGAGAGAACATACCGCCCTCGAAAGAGCTCATATTTGCGCGCAGTCTCATAACTTGCTCTTTCCGATACCCCATATTTGGGCCTCTGGATTATTGACGTTACTCGCTACACGGCCGTGTTCGCTCTTTGGATCTGCCGATGGGTCGTTGACAGGCTTACCGGCGATAGGACCATCATGTGCGACCTCGTCCACATAGAGCGACTGAGTTTTCTTCATCGTCTCAGCAGCTTCGCGCTCGATACGCGTGACAAGATCGTGACATGATGGGATATCGTGGATGAGGCCGATAACTTGACCCGCGGTCCAAACCTAGAATTTCGTAAGTACCTTGATGTCGAAGCCAGAAAAGCCGAAACTTACTCCGTGATCTGGGTCACCATTCTCAAACACTTGTCGACCTCTCTTACCACTGACATATGGTGCAATCTCTTCAAATTTCCCGGTCTTGCTTTCTTTCTCGACCTTGACGGCATCCGCAGTCACCTTATTCTTGAATAATCTTGAGGTGTTTTTCCATCGTCTTAAGACCAACTCGGTATCGGTCTCTTGCGCATCGACGATAGCCTGCTTGATATTGTGGTGTATTGGTGCTTCAAGTGTACACATGAATCTTGTGCCCATGTTGATGCCCTCAGCACCCAAAGCTAGTGCAGCTGCCAACCCCTGACCGTCCGCAAACCCTCCAGAAGCGATGAAAGGTACCTTGAGTGCTTGTCGCGCTCTTGACAGGAGGATGAAGTTGGTAATATCCGATTCGCCTACATGACCGGCGCATTCGAATCCGTCAATGCTGAGAAAGTCGACGCCAAGCTTGACGGCACTTTGGGCGTGTCTGATGGTGGTACATTTGTGTAGGATCACACAAGGTGGGTCGGCTGCTTTCAACAGCTTGATCACTGGGCCTGGACTATTGCCTGCGGTCTCAACGATACGGATGCCTTCTTCGATGACAACACGAGCGTAAGCGGGGTAGTCTGGTGGTTGAAGGGCCGGGAGCAGGGTGATGTTGACACCGAAGGGTTTATCCGTCATTTTGCGACATCTTCGGATCTCTTTCCTGAGGTCCTCTGGTGTTGGTTGTGTGAGAGCGGTAAGCTATTGGTGCAATCAGTGTGTGAACAGGGCTGACTATAGGGTTGTAATTGTACAATTCCAAGACCACCAGCATTGCTAACAGCACTGGCGAGCTCTGCAAATCCAACCCATTGCATGCCACCCTGAACAACGGGTACTAGGATTTGTGGTCAGTGATGTTCCAATTATAGATGCTGCTCGTAACATACTTTGGATCCCTAAGGCTCTAGTCAGAGCTGTGTTGAACGGCATGGTGAGTGATCTTCTGGAGCAGTGTGAGGGACAAAGAGATGACGGGTGATTGGCAGAGAGAAGGTGATATAGGATGCAACACTTGCCCGAGGTGCCTACTGTTCACTGGTCTAGCGGTTTGAACCTACTCGTACGGGCGTAGAGGCCTCCAGGAGGACGTTGGAGCATGTGCCAACTCCGCAAATCCCCACGATTGGAGATGAACCTCGGCCTTGGCGCGGTCAACTCCGTGAGGCGGTGATGGACGACAGCTTACAGATGCGACGAGTCTTGCCTTGGAAGCCGTTTTCTGCGAGCGTCCAGCTGCAAAACAGCTTCGGTGGTGCTGATCCAATGGCTGCTTATGTTTCAAGGTAACGTTGTTGACCATGACGGTTCTCATTCGTCAGCCATCTCAGACAGAGTTGCACTGGACCTGCATCATCTCAGCTTACAGCCACAGATGATATTGCGTCTCTCTCGTACGATGCAATCTGTATATGCACCTTGTCTTCTTTACATCATCAAGTCGATCGATCAACGTGCATGCATACCTATTCCTGGAAGCACTGCATACGAGATTCATGTCGCAATAGGCAAACATTATCGTGGCAGGGCTGCACAAGCATGCAGGTTGTGCGACGTGCCGCTTTCACAGCCACCGTTTTCGCTAAGCTCTCTCCTTACGACCTTCAATACGATCCTTCAACACGACAAGGCTCCAGGATCGACCAATAGATTGATTGCTGTCTTCATCGCTTGTGCTTGGTTCGGCTACTATGGCACAGCTTTGGTGATGCATTGAGGCTGGTCACGCAGGTTCTTGGGATGCAAGTGCATCATAGCATGTAACCATGGATTCTTGGTAGACAGTGCATGGCTATAATGAGGTTTGTTGTGAACGCTATAAGATAAGTCAGTCTTCCACTATCTCCTTCAGTGTCAACATCAATCCATTCAATAGCCACTGCATCAATCAAAGCAAGACTCTCCAGACCCTCTTCAAGCTCAACATTTCCTTCAACAATGGCAAAATTCTCTCTCATCGCCGCGGTTCTCACATCCGCATCATACATCTCCGCCTCCCCTATCGCCGCTCGACAAGCCAGTTGCGGCTTTACTCCGTCCGCGTCTGTCGATTGGTACCAAGGTGAACTATCCTTCGGAGGTACCTTTGCCCAGACCAACGCGACCTGCGGTTCGGTGATGGTCTCAAGTGGAACCTTGACACCGGGCATTTGCACAACTCTCTCCACATACGGTATGGGTATTCACCAAAGCCCATATCGATCTTGCACATTCCAGTTGTGGAAGGGCACGTCAACTTGTGGTGGCAACGGAGGCTCGACTGAAGTGGTTGTCCCTCAGGGAAACGGCACCACATGCATCAACACTGGCGACCTTGATGGTGGAAAGTTCTACCCAGCCAGCGGCATCTACACCTGTTCTTGATTTACACATACCTGGTTCCGGAGGATGGTCTTTCGGCATAGTCAACATGCCGCTGAGCTGTGTTTCGTGGAAAGTCTGGTGCGTGGTGTTACTCAGGCGTACATGGAGGACTATATAAGCTCGGTGGTCGTCTTTCAATAATGGTTAATAAATAAACGTGTGTATATGACACTTTGCTCATCGCAAGTCTCAAGTGATGTCAAATGTGGCCTCCTTTCGTCCACTACGTTGCACCTCCCGCCAGGTCCAGTCCGTACACGGTAACCTGTAAAGACCGCTCGGAAGCGGTACATGGCCGCTCGTGAGAATGTGCCGCAGTGAGACTTCGGCTCGAGCAAAAGGGCCGAATAAAGGTCCGGAGCCGGTTGTACGAAGGCGTCAGTCATTGGTCACATAGAGGACCCCGTGGGACTCCCGCGATGGTGGCTTAAGTCACGTTTGAGACTCTGTGGAGATCACGAGGAGGGTATCCGAGCGATGTGCAGATCTCGGTGGGGACATACCGCACTTTATCCGCCATTGACAGAAACATGGCCCAGACTGGTGCAGCGATCGAGACTTCCGAGAGCCGCCTTTTTTGTTACCATGTGTCATCCGAGTATTATACATGACAAAATCCCGACGCTTCCAGGGTTGCCGCTACCACTGGAATATTGGAGAAAGCTTTGATACTCGGAAACGTGTGCGCGTAATGTTGTCGATTGTTGAGGCAGAGCTATAGCGGCAGGACGTGATGAGTACCACACATCGCTACTTGTTCGCCGTGTTGCGAGTTGTACTGTACTCCCTAGCTGGACAGTACTGTAGAAGGATAAACCGCGTACCTATCCATGGATAATAATAATCTGTGGATGAGGTTCAAACCGACAAAAGTTGGAGATGGGACTTCAATGGTTGAGACGTCATGGCGGCCACGGGACACTGGTCGCTAAGCCGGAAGAGCTTTGGCGTGGTCCCCTAGCTTACAATTACCGTATAGAGCAGGAGCCAGAACTGCCTGATTTTCAAATTGTTGGCGTCGATGCTCTACTGGGAAGCCACTGGTGCTTCAACTTTTGGCTGTTTCCCACTGCTTCCCTCAACGTAGAATACAAACAATCTTCATCTATACATGGCAATCGAAACATTTGTTCATCCATCACAGTGCTCGCTAATATTGTACCCTTGTACTGTACGATTGATTCGCATTTTGCAGATCTCCAGCAACTTTTAGCCAGAGCTCGCGACAGTTCTCCGCATCGAACCCCACACACCGCTAGCGCAGTCGCTGGCTGCAGTGAAGTTGGGTCGGTGCTGCTCTGATCCTCCGAACTTCCTCTTCACCTCGCTGCATTGACGTAGCTTCTTTCCTCTCTCTCTTCCCAATTCCCTCAAAACTCGATACTGTCATATCACACATCACAATGGCTCGTCGAGACGTGAGGAATCACGTTCTTTTCGAGATCGCGACTGAGGTCGCAAACAGGGGTGCGCCAGTCCGGCAGTCACCGTCTCCAACGTCCCCAAAAGCTGATAATTTTTAGTCGGTGGTATCTACTCTGTCCTCAAGTCGAAAGCTCAGGTCACGACCGCCGAGTATGGCTCAGCATACACCCTTCTTGGTCCATGGAACCGCGCTTCGGTCAGTATGAAGAAAGATTCCCAACGGCGGCCGACTGACCATGCTAGGCCACTGTCGAGGTCGAAGAGCTCGAACCAAGAGACCCTGCACTTGCTGCTACCATCAAGTCAATGAACGACCGAGGAATCAAGACTTTGTACGGAAGATGGTTGATTGATGGAGCTCCTCGAGTCCTTTTGTTCGACACTGGTAGCGGATACTACAAGCTCGATGAGTGGAAGGCTGATCTCTGGTCTACCGCTGGGATTCCGTCTCCAGCTGATGACCACGAGACAAACGAGGCCATCGTATTTGGATACCTCGTTGCATGGTTCCTCGGAGAGGTAAGCCTCGAGAAATCGTAGCGTCTCTCCCATTGGCTAATACAACCAGTACGTCTACCACGAGAAGGACCGCGCCGTTGTCGCTCAATTCCACGAATGGCTCGCTGGTGTAGCTCTGCCACTCTGCAAGAAGCGCCGCATCGATGTTACTACCATCTTCACCACCCACGCTACCCTTCTCGGTCGTTATCTCTGTGCTGGAAACGTCGACTTTTACAACAACCTCCAATATTTCGATGTTGATGCGGAGGCTGGAAAGAGAGGCATCTACCACCGGTACTGCATAGAACGCGCTGCCGCTCACGCTTGCGATGTCTTCACTACGGTTTCTCACATTACTGCCTACGAAAGCGAGCATCTCCTCAAGAGAAAGCCAGATGGTGTCTTGCCAAATGGTCTGAACGTCAAGAAGTTTTCTGCCACTCACGAGTTCCAGAATCTCCACCAACAGAACAAGGAGCGCATCAACGACTTTGTTCGAGGCCACTTCTACGGACACAACGACTTTGACCCTGATAAGACTCTCTACTTCTTCACCGCTGGTCGTTACGAGTACAGGAATAAAGGTGTCGACATGTTTATCGAGTCTCTTGCTCGCCTGAACCACAAGATGAAGTCGGCCGGATCTGACATGACCGTTGTCGCCTTTATCATCATGCCAGCTCAGACCACTTCGCTGGCCGTCGAGGCTCTCAAGGGTCAGGCCGTCATCAAGTCTCTTCACGACACCGTTGGAACTATCGAGCGTAACATTGGCAAGAAGCTGTTCGAGCGCTCAATGATGTGGCACGAAGGCCAACCTCCTCCAGATGAGAAGGATCTTCTCTCTCCACAGGACAAGATCATGCTCCGTCGTCGTCTCTATGCCCTGAAGCGCTCCAACCTCCCACCAATTGTCACTCACAACATGGTTAATGACGCCGAGGACCCAATCTTGAACCAGATCAGAAGGTGTCAGCTCTTCAACCACCCATCTGACCGTGTCAAGGTCGTCTTCCATCCAGAGTTCTTGTCTTCCGGTAACCCAGTCCTCCCAATGGACTACGACGACTTTGTTCGTGGTACCCACATGGGTGTCTTTTCCTCCTACTACGAACCATGGGGATACACTCCAGCAGAGTGTACCGTCATGGGTGTTCCTTCCATCACAACCAATCTTTCTGGATTCGGCTGCTACATGGAGGAGCTCATCGAAAACGCGCAAGATTACGGTATTTACATTGTCGACCGGAGGATGAAGGGTGTCGAAGACTCGGTGAACCAGCTCACCGACTTCATGTACCAATTCATCAGCAAGAGCAGACGTCAACGTATCAACCAAAGGAACAGAACCGAGAGGTTGAGCGATCTTCTCGACTGGAAGCGCATGGGTCTCGAATACGTCAAGGCCAGACAATTGGCGCTCAGAAGGGCCTACCCAGACTCTTTCGACGGCGATGAAGAGCCTGGCTTCTTTGACGGTACCGAGGTCAAGATCTCACGACCGCTGTCCGTGCCTGGCTCACCCAGAGAGCGTTCTGGAATGATGACTCCGGGTGACTTTGCATCAATCCAGGAGGGCAAGGAGGGTCTCAGCACCGAGGACTACATTGCGTGGAAGCTGCCGTAAGTTACCACAAACTCGATACGAAAATCAACACTGACCCCATCGCAGAGAGGAGGAAGACACCGACGAGTCCTACCCATTCCCCCTGACCCTCAAGACTAGAAAGTCGATCTCGGAAGCCAGCACGCCGACTATGGTGAATGGAAATGGGACTGAGCCTACGGTAGCGAGTCTATCTGCGTCTTAGTCCTTTCATGGTTTTGGCTGCGGTTACTGATGCGTTCTTAGTCTGGATAACGGAGTCGTTTCGAACCCCACGTTGCGATACCGAAGTCAAGGCCGAGGTCGATCGTTGTTGATTTAGAGATACAGAGATTGGAGTTGCAGAAGTTGGAGGCTCATGGTGCTGTCACGGCTTGATACATCATGGAGCTTTGTACATCACCCTGCTTTAGTCAAGCCTAAATTGATATACTAGTGATAATTGATCCCTACCGACATCGAGCGATGACGTGCTTCTCGACCACAGGAATCTGTATAACATCTTGAATGAAGTGGCTGTGCTGATTGACCTGTCACACAGTAGTCGGAACGCTTACTCGGTCGACCTCGTTTTGTCTTCAGTATTAATATTATGAACCCGGAAATTATGTATGCGTTTGACGAAGCACATGTCTCCACTTCTGTCATCGGCCAGACGCCTTGGCGCGGAGGCTTGCTTTTGCTTCAATTTGCTACCATGTCGGGGTTGCGTAGCCAAGACTCCACATTTCTTGGATCGAACCGCGGGTTGTCACTCGAAACCGCCTCACTGGCAGAGATCGGACAAATAAGTTCAATCTACGCATTTCTGCGCATTGCTGTCATTTGCGACACCTTTCCCATACCCGACTTCTTGTCGCACCGACGACCAATACACCAGGAGAACAACACATTTTCTCCTCGACGTCGTCATGGCCTCCGATATCACCGCGCTCTCATAGCATTTGCGGCCTAAAGAACGAGCCCATACCTGGCCCTGCGTCTCCTCGACACCGAGCGACTCACTCGGCCTGGGCAGCAAGCATCCAAGGGAGAAAAATCTAAGCACGTCTTGCGCTTGAGAAAAAGAAGCAGGCATACCAGCGTCGATACCGTAGCTTCGGTAAGAACGACAAAATAGCGGCCGAATTATACCATTCAAGATGGGCATGTTTGAGCCTGTACGGGAGGTGGGAACCTGGATCAGAGGCCATCTCCCAAGCTCTTTTCAACTGAAGCAAATGAAACATCTGAAATGGCCGGAGTTCAACTATATCATGGTGCATTGTAAGTCGATTGATATACTCCGTGACATCTGCCGCTCTGACGCTTGAATTGCAGACATGTACATGATTGGCCTGATCATTGCAACCTCAATCATCCTTTACCCTGCTGGTACACTGGACTACACTGATTCCCTCTTCTTCGCTGCGGGAGCGGCCACTCAGAGCGGTCTGAACACAGTCAACGTCAACGATTTGCAGACTTACCAGCAAATCTTTCTCATCCTGGTAGCATGCATCGCCAACCCGGTATTTATCAACACAGTCGTTGTCTTTGTTCGACTTTACTGGTTCGAGAAGCGTTTTCAGGGAATCGTACAGGACGCCATTAGATCTAAGAGGACTAAGACGCGGTCGCGGTCGAGATCGGAAGCGGTAGAAAACACAGATCTTGCTCGGCTCGAAAATGGTGTCAATGGCAGGCAGATCCGAGTTCTACACAACACTACGAAACCAAACGGCATGAAGATGCGAAATGCACCGACTGCGCTGAACCCCAGCGCCTTGAACATGGACGAGAAGGAAGCAATGCGAGAACTGAGGAAGAGTGTCGGAGACTTCAACCCTAATATACAAGAAGGCGAGTTAGTTGTGGCTGAAAGTAGCAATAGCAGTCAGAGTGCTGCGGCCGAAAAGGCTCAAAATCAGTTGGAAGACGAATCCGAAGCGCCTGTGTTCAAGCGCGAGATCACTTTTGCGGATGAACTCAAACGACCAGAGCAAGAAGAACACCTTTCCTCACAAGAAAGACTCGCCGAAAGAACCGGTGCGGAACACCACATTGCTTTCCTGGAACGTCAGAGGAAGAAGGATCAAGGCACTCTTCGTATTCCTGGACCGAGGGATTTTGATCGCGGAGATGTACCCCGTGAACTTGACAGTGATGAGGAAGAAGATGATCTGAGACATGTTCGCACGCAAGACACGGATGAGGATCCAGTCCCACACCCAAGACAAAAGTCGACAGTCGACAGTGTGGAAGAACCCACTGAGGAAAATCGCATTGATCACACACAGAAAAGAAATATGAATCTGACATTCAACGAACCGCAACGCCCAAATCGAGAAGACAAAGACGAGGAATCGAACCGGAAACCACCACGCTTCAACATTCTCCATCCTTTTGGCGATGGGACCGAGAAAGTCAGGAACCATCCAACACGTTCTAAGAGCATCATGAGTGACTTTAGAGACCGAACAAAGACCTTCAGCATGAGTAAGAGTCAGGACAGAGACATGTCCCACGCCATGCCGTATCTCAGTTGGCAACCTACTATCGGACGCAACTCGATGTTCGTCGGCTTGACCGAGGAACAGCGAGAAGAGCTGGGAGGTATCGAATACCGGTCTCTCAAAACTCTGGCTATTGTTCTGGTTTGCTATTTCGTCGGATTCACCGTTCTCGGAATCGTGGTTCTTCTACCTTGGATCGTTGCCTCCAATAGATGGGGTTCTATCGTCGAACAGGATGGACAAGGTCGTGTCTGGTGGGGTATATTTACTCCAATTTCCTTGTTTACTGATCTTGGATTCACTCTTACCCCAGACAGCATGGTGTCCTTTCAGACAGCCACTCTGCCTTTGCTGTTTGGATCGTTCTTGATCGTCATCGGAAATACTGGTTTCCCTTGCATGCTGCGTTTCTGTATCTGGGTCTGCTCGCTGCTCGCGCCAAAGGGGAGTGGGCTATGGGAGGAATTACGCTTCCTGCTTGACCATCCGCGTCGCTGCTTTACGCTTCTCTTCCCTTCCCGCGCGACCTGGTGGTTGTTTTGGATCCTGCTCCTCCTCAACGGTATCGATCTTGTCTTTTTCATCATTCTGGATTTGAACGACTCCGTGGTCACAGACCTCCCGCCTGGGTACCGCGTGCTTGACGGCTGGTTTCAAGCAGTATCGACACGTACGGCCGGATTCGCATGCGTCAACCTCGCCGCTCTGCACCCGGCAATACAAGTCTCCTACCTGATCATGATGTACATTTCCGTCTTCCCGATCGCCATCTCCGTGCGCCGCACCAACGTCTACGAAGAGAAATCCCTTGGCATCTACGCCGGCGACGAAGAAGATGACGAGGAAGGCAAATCTTACGTCGGCCAGCATCTACGACGCCAACTCTCCTTCGATTTGTGGTATATTTTCCTTGGCCTCTTCATCATCGCCATCGTCGAAGGCGGGCGCCTGCAAAACACAAACGAGTACGCCTTCACGCTCTTCAGCGTGCTCTTCGAGATCGTCTCGGCGTACGGCACAGTCGGCCTGTCGCTCGGCTACCCGACCAACGACGCCTCGCTCAGCGCCGAGTTCTCCGTCCTTTCGAAACTCATCATCATCGCAATGATGCTCCGCGGCCGCCACCGCGGTCTGCCCTACGCCCTCGACCGCGCGATCCTGCTGCCGTCCGAAAATTTGCACAAGAAAGAAGCGGAAGAAGCCTCGCGCCGCTCGCTGCGCCGTCCCAGCTTCAGCGTCGCCAACACCACCGGCCGCGACTCCTCGGCCGACGTCAGATCCGCCGCGGCCGAGGACACCGATATGTATCCCCGCACCCTGAGCACGGATTTCGCGCAGATGGCAAACGCTAGCCCAGTCACGACGAGGCGTATGACGATGCACTCGCGCCGCGGCAGTGAGTTGAGCCAGATGTCCCGCGCGCCCAGTGTCAGGGAGCAGTCGAGTAGGAATCGTCGATTGAGTACGTTCCTCGCTAGTGGATTCAGTGCTGGGCCGACGAGTCCGAATGCACATTTCGAGTAGGTAGGCCTCTGTGGGTTTACAATCATGATTTTTTTTTTACTGTTTTGAAAGCGATGTTTTGGCACGGTGTTGGTGGGGATGGCTTTTTGGGACTGGGAGTTGCAACAAGGATTCTTGTAAGATTGATTGGTGCTGAGTACATATGAACATACCATACCCTGGAGGAGGTTGTTGTATACTCTATAGCTGGTACATATTGTCATGTGAGAACTGTTTTGATTACTTTTGATTTGCACTGTGCTTTCTGTCTTGGGTATCATGATCGTAATAATGTCGTTCGAATCTCCGTCCGATAGGGTCTGCTCCTGCTGCAGTATCGCGTCGCGCCAAATGCGCTTCCTCATCACGTCTGTTGGATCTGTTCTGGCGAGGCCTCGTCGCAAGCACACTTTTCTCGCTATACTCAAGCAAGCATGCTCTCCTCGCTTCGGAAGTCTCACTTGAACAACCTCTTCCCCCCACTCCTCGCAGCAGCGCTCTCCCTACCCTCCAAACTCAACCCCGTAAACCCCACACTCCCACCCTCACGATCAAGTTTATACCGCCTCAACGCCTCGCGCAAATGATCCGGCAACAAAGGACCCAGATCCCTCTCGCGCACCAGGGCGGCGCCCTCACCGTTCCCCATCTCATTCCTCTCACCCGTCGGCAGCTTCTCGGCCGCAGCAACCCACTTCCTCTGCACGCCCCTCGCGCGGTCGACAATCTCGCCGGCGAAGACCTTGCTGTACGCACTGATGGTGGTGACGACGTTCTTGGGCACGCTCTGCGACAGCGTCTGGTTCGTCAGGCGCCGCACCACTTCGCTCTTCAGGTGCACGCGGTTCCACAGCTCGTAGAGCTGGAAGTGGTGCGCGGGCACCTGCAGGAGGAACATGGCGCGGCGCGATTTCTCTTCTTCCAGCGCCGCTTTGGACAGCTTGCCCCCTTCCACCGATGTGCTGGCTTCTTCACCACTGTCGCTCGAGCTGTCGTCCGCGTCGCCTTCGCCGCCGTCGTGGGGCCCCGATGTGCTGGTCGCGGCTCCCCGCCGGCCTGAGATGATCGTGTTGCGGTCGTCCCCGTCCGCGGCTGAGGCGCCGGAGATGGATTTCGGCGGTCGCCCGAGTCGCCCTTTCGGTTTGCTGCTCTTGCTCTTGGGTCCGCCTTTTGCGCTCGCGAGGCCGGATATCTCGTCGTCGACGTCGAGGTCGTCTTCGCCGCTGCCGGGACTGTAGACTGCGCTGTTGTTGCCGTTGCGGTCGGCGGGTGGAAATGAGGTTTGGCGCAGTGGGTGTGCGGAGGAGGTTGCTGACGTTATGGAGGCTTTGCGCCGTTTGGCTGGCTGAGAGGTGCCTGGGAGTTGGATTGAGGGCCGCTTTTTCGGGAGGGAGATGTGTGATTGTGGTGGTGAGAAGGCGGGCGCTGGTGGGCTGGCCATGTTGGTGGAGTGAGCCTATGGCTCTTGAGATATTAAGTGGCCTGCTGTTGTAGTAGATGGTCGGTGTGAGATGTGTTGATAGACGATAGGTAGTGCGACCAGCGCGGTGGGTTATTCGATTACTGAACGCCTGTCCTTGTTGCTCGTGTGATCTTCACGCGAGAGAGAGTTGGAGAAATGAAGTCGCTTTCAATGTCTTGGCATGAATTATCCACGACACGACGGAACGATACCGCATGTGGTGACTGCGATCACTGAATGGCATTCCTTCATCTGCAAAGCACAGACAGCATCAAGTAAGATTCATTCAAGAAGATTGATTCAGTGCTGCTTATCATGCCAATCACACCAGGAAAACCCACAACCACAATCCCCGACGGTGGCCTCTTCTGCGCTGCCGGCGAAGCCCACATCAACGCTCCTGCCCTCACAGTCTACCAGAGCCTGATCGATACAAGCACGTGGTCAGAATGGGGCACCTTCGTAACATCCGTCGACATCGACAGCCAGCCCTCCTCGCACACCGGCAGTTCAAATCTGGCCGTGGGAACCGAAATGACCTTCCACGTGCAAATGACGCCCTCGTTCAAGACGACGAATCAGGAACGCGGCGTGCTTGTGGAAGGACCGCCGAAGCCAGACGATGCGCCAGGAACCGTATACCGTGTCTGCTGGGCTAATCAGAGTAGTCCGCTGGTACCGAAGTTCATGCTTGCTGCCGAGAGGGTGAATGAGATCGAGGTGGCGGAGAACGGAACGTGTTTGTACAGGACGTGGCAGTCGTTCACGGGACCCTACGCGAGACTCGTGAAGTGGAAATTCGGCCAGGCGTTGGACGAGAGGCTGGATGACTGGACTAGGGAGTTGAAGGCGTATGCGGAGAAGATTGCTGGGCAGTAGACGTGATGCGCTGCGCTTCAGTTGTCGAGGACGAAGCTTGACAGGTCGCTCGGCTGGACCAGCAGGCCCGACTCTGCGTCTGGAGTGGTACCGTCATCCAGCATTTTCGCTAGCAAGGTTGCGATGGCGGCGATCGCCCGATCTAAGACGCCTAGCAGTGGAACTGGCTGATGTTTCTCTCGAGCAGCATCTAGCGCTCGAGGGCTCTGGTGGTCGACCCGTTTGTCACCGTCGTCATCAGTCATGGGCGTAGCGAACCTCTCGAGCTCGACGCCATTCTTGGTCTTTTCCGACTCTACTCTAGCAGCCAGCGCACGGCTGTACACGCTGCTGCAGCCATCCATTTTATCATCGTGGCCAAGCTCTTCTCCCAACTCGCTTACACTCCGCAATCCTTCCTGGATCACCCCTCCTGTCCCGACCAGAGGGCTTAATCCACCACCAAGTCCAATGACAATACTGCCCCTCTCCAGACTCTCAGGCGTGATAGTCTCGAACTCCCTTTTCGGGTCAAAATGACGACGAGGTCTGATCGCCCTTGCCACGGGGGTAAGCATGCTCTGCTCCTTCAGTACTCTCCTCTCTGCACCATTGAGATGACCAGCCCGAGCGACGTCTCGACTAGCTCCAGCGATAGTATTATCGTCTTCTCCCTCTCCGTCGAAGTCGCAAATAGCCGCGCTAGCGTCTCGCTTTTCAACGATTGAAGACACAGGGCTGTAAACGCTCGGACTCAGCATCTCGACTCCCTTGTCCCTCTTCACCGTCGACAGAGGCGGGTAAACGCTTGGACTGTAGAGCGCGTCTGCCTTCATGAATCTTCGTATAGGCGTTGGCGTCACAGTCGGATAAGGCGAAAGGGAGACCGAGGTCGTGTAAGCCATTTCGGTTCTCGAGTCTCTCGTGGCCGGGACAGGCGTCCCTGCAAAGACAGGCGTTGGTGTCGTTGTCACGTCACTGCCGGCGAAGCGTGCGCGGATCACCGAACCGTTCCAAGTCGACGGCGTAGGTGTGACTGCAGCGTCTCGCGTGGAGCGCGGCGAGAGGATCGAGGTGACGCTTGACAGGAACGGCCATCGTGGACGTAGAGTCTGAGAATGGAATTGTGTCTGATGTTGCGGTCTCTCAACCGGTGGAGCAGAGATGGCTTCTTCCTCGTCTGTTTGTTTCTTTTTGCTGGGCCGAATGATCTGGCTCAGTTTGTCGATCGTGTGCGATATCTTGGAACGAAGACTCTGAAAGTCCAGAGGGAAGTTGGCGAGAAGGAGCAGGACGACGATGATGTGCTCTAGACAGAGAAAAGCGAGAATTGTTATCTGAGCTGAGCTCGAGATCGGTGGTAGATCCATTGTCGTTTATTGTAGGCATATAGAAGCTCGATGACGGGGCCGGAAAGTCGTGAAGCGGAGGACAACACGCGTGCGAGTATGAGGATTGAAGTGGTCATGCGCGGCTTGGAACAAGCAGATCGAGTTCACCTTCACTTTCACCTGCACTTCCACCTCGCCTGCGAAACGACTTTGGAAGCGTAATCGACTGTGTGCGATATCGGGGTGTCATGTATCATTACTACAGCCAATCTACCTCCTATTGAAATTCAAATACCTGCTTCCCAAAAACAGCAGGAACAGATTGCTTCCAATAAACGCAGCCAAGATACCGAGATCCCTCCACCTATTACCAAAATCCAGCCCGAATTGACCATAGAACTGGTCTCCATTACTGAACGCACAGTACTCGCACATTTCCGTCGCATTGTTGACGAGATACCCGAGCCCGCCTCTCTCGAAAAACGGCGCCATGTAGTCTCCACAACTGACGCCGGGCGGCGAGGTGAAGGTATTGAGCTCGTTGGGCCGACACACGACATCGCGGCCGTGGAGCTCGGTGACGATCATGCCGCCGATGAGGCGCGTGAACGGATCCAGCTGATACAGCCACGCGCGCCAGAAACCCGGGATCTGCGGGTACGGAATCGCGACGCCGCAGAACAGCGAGAAGATGATGATGACGAACGGGTTCATGAGGACGGCGATGAAAGTCGAGGGCGTGAGCGCCGAGATGGTCTGGCCCAGCGTGACCGAGAAGATCTCGGTGATCAGGATGATGAAGAATTGGTAGCCGGCGCGGTCCGACGCGTATTGGAAGCCTGGGAGGTAGTAGATGGGGACGAAGAAGCCGACGGCGCACAGCACGCTGTATGGCATCTCGGCCAGCACCATCGAGGCCGCGAACGGGAATTGTCGGTAGGTTTTGGAGGCCGCTTCGCGGTAGTAGATCAGCCGTGACATGTCGTATTTGGGCTCGACTTGGGCGAGAATCAGGGCGGGCAGCACGGTTGCTTGGAAGCACACGAAAACGCGGTATTGGAGCGAGGCGCGCGAGTCGTCGAGTTGCAAGAACATGAGACCGGTGAGCAGCGCGATGATGAAGTGGTTGAAGAGGCGGGTGAAGCCGTAGTTGGGGGTTCGCCAGAAGGACAGCTGCGTTCTCCAGTTGACGACCTTGATTTGATGCCATAGAGGAGTGGCGTACTCCTTTTGCTCGGACTGGTGGGCTACCGATACTGCTCGCATGCGGTTCTCTTTGATCTGAATGATTTCCTCCTTGACTCTGGCAAACTCGTCGCTCTCGGTCCAGATGTCGGCCCAGTCTCTGTCGCCAATACGAGGGTTGGCGCCGGCTCCGATGGCGTCGAGTACCCACTCAGCAGGATTTGCATCAGGTGGACAATGAGCGCCGTGAGCCGCAAAGTAGTCGATCATTACCTGGGCATCGTTGCCAATATCGCCAAAGTAGACGACCTGCCCACCTCTTTGGAGAAGAAGCAAGCGGTCAAAGGACTCAAATAACGCACTGTTGGGTTGATGGATAGTACAGAGGACAGCCTGACCGGCAGTCGCCAATTTGCGTAGGAAACGAACAATGTTGAAGGCACTCTGGGAATCAAGGCCGCTTGTAGGCTCGTCAAGGAAGAGCAACAGTTCAGGTCGCGCCGCAAGCTCCACGCCTATGGTCAAGCGCTTCCTTTGCTCGACAGCCAGGCCGCTGTCTGGACTGCCAATGATGGCGTCGGCTATATCCTCCATCTCAAGGAGAGAAATAATTTCCTCGACATAGGCGTACTTTTCCAACTGCGGTGTTTCGTAGGGCTGGCGGAGGTCCGCCGAGAAACGGAGGGCCTCGCGAACCGTCTGTGTAGGCTCGTGGACGTCCTGCTGCTCGGCGTAGGAGGTACCACGCTGGAAGGCTGTACCGGGAGGCTTGCCGTCGACCAACCTGTCTCCGGTGATCACACCAATATTCTTCCGGGAGGCCAGGACGTCGAGAAGGGTCGTCTTACCGGCTCCTGAAGCACCAATGAGAGCAGTGAGTTGACCTGGTCGAACATATCCATACACGTTGTTCAACAAGCGACGAGTGCCAGAAGTTACAGGAACATCATAACACATATCCTCCCAAGTCAGGACCGCCTTTGAGTCGATCTGTAAGCTGGTGGTGGTACGCTCAATTTGCTTTGTCCTGCGTCTCTGGCGTTTGGCAGCAAGCTCTTCGTTCAGCTCTTTGAGTTCCTTGGTCTCCTTTGTGAAGAAAGTGACCGTACGGCCTCCAGCACCCCACTTGATTTTCTCTCCCAGGATGATGTTAGTGGCAAGAAAGGCGATGCTGAGCGCGATGATGATACCAAAGTTTCTCCAGAGTTGTGATGGCAAGTAATTGAAGCCTCGACCGATGTAATCGTTACCTATGACCAAAGCTTGTCCAGGTTCACTACCAGCAAGCGTGCATGTTTGGTGCGCAACATCTCCATACCCAGGACCAGATGGCACAAGATAGCCGTCAGTACACGTCAGGTTGATGCGAGAAAATTCATTCTCCATGAGCGCAGAAAATCCTAGACCAAGTGCGTTGATGTAGTATATCCATCTGAGCCAGACCTGCTCCGACTGCCATTGGATGAGATAGCCAGACGTCAGTACGAAGAGGGTAATAATCGTGGCCGCGAACTTGATGGCGTAGTCAAAGTCAGGGCACATGCAAGCGACCGTTCTGAAGAAGAGCGTCATGGAAAGATAGCCAATGACAATAAGCAGGACGAAGGTGAAGAATGCACCAGCACTCAGTGCGAGACCGCACATGAAGTAGACAATGATACTGAAGATGAGAATCTGCACTGTCGCAAATGCCATGTCGACACCAATCTGTCCCACCCAAAGAGCGGACGGCCTGTGAAAAGTGTATGCTCTGTGTTTGTTGATGATACCTCGACCCAACATGACAGTACCAAGCTCGGAAAAGGCATTGAAGCAGTTGAACAGCAGTGCAATGAAGAGCAGACCACCTCTTGTGAAAGCGCCGGCAGATGTTTGAGGGAGCTGAAGCCAGACAGTACCCAGGACGATTGCAATGATGATAGAAGTAGCCCAGGACGTGACGAGCGTGAAGCGGTCTTGCCATTTCAGGATGAATTGACGTTTCATGAGAGCCCAAACTTGGAGATAGAATGGAATCGAGTAGACCGATTTCGGCGTGGTCTTTCGCTTCTGTTCTTTAACTGCGGTCTGAAAGTCATCGTAAACATGCTGCTCTTCTTTGACCGTCTTTTTCCATGCTTCCATTTCGGCGTCAAGTTGTTTAGCATTCTCGGACGCAGCCCAAGCTTCGACGAGGGCAGAGGTCGAGCCCGGAGCGTTCGTCTCATTCCTACCATCCTGATATTCCCTTTCGAACTCGTCCGTACATCCTGTAAGATAATCGGGAGTCGTTTGTCTAGGCTTCTTCATGAAGCCGAGGCCTTCAAAGTAAGCGCGAGCCTCGCGTGTAGGGCCAAAGAAGACTTGGCGACCTTGGTCAATGACCAAGACCTTGTCGAATTGAGAGTAGATGTTCTCCGAGGCTTGGTAGAGTGAAACGAAGGTAGTGGTGTGGTAAATGTTGGTGATGATGCGGAGAGACTTGGCGTAGTCGAGCGCTGTAGATGCGTCCAAACCTCGAGTACTGTTGTCGTACGAGTAGACAGAAGCACCAGTGATCATGGCTTCGGCAATCGACACACGCTTTCTCTCACCGCCAGAGACACCTCGAATGAACGGTCCGCCGACAATGGTGTTCTTGGTGTGCTCAATGTTGAACATGCGAAGTAGAGCGTCGACAACTTTGTCGCGAAATTCACTCGTCGACAGCCCAGCGGGTCGCTTTCCTGGGACCTTTGTTTCTAGCGCAAAGCCCAGCGTTTGTCCCACAGTAAGGGTGTCGTGGTGAACGTCGTCTTCCTGGCAGTAGATGGCTTCTCCACGATAACGGTCACTAAACTCGTGGCTGTCAAAGGGACCATACGTGACATTACCCTGGATATCTGTATATCCGTATCGCTGATTAGAGATGACTTTTAAGAAGGTCGTACATCCGGATCCAGGTTTACCGAGAACGAGCACCATCTCTCCAGGCTTTACGACACCACGGAAGTCTTTGAGAATGTCTACCTGCGGGCCCTGACTGCCCAAGCCGAAGATGCTCTTGATCGTGCCGTAGATGTTGAAGAACGAGACGAAGGCGTCTGGGAAGGTGGGAGCGTGGACTTTTGCACCGCCCAGACCACTCACGGTGAGCCCATCCCACATAACGCCGACACGCTTCGATTTGATGCCTGCTTCATCTTCAAGACTCTTGTTGCCCCTCAGATAGCTTTCCAGATCAAAGTGTTCCTCGTCCTCGCTGCCGTCCGAAGACGCAACCTTTTCGACATCTTTGACACCACTCCTGACATTGTCCTTCTGAAGCTTTTCCTTCTGTGACTGCCTCGATCTTTGACTGATCCCTGATAATTGGCGGCTTAGCTGTGCGAATTCTTCTTGCGCCTGCCTGACATTGACGCCGATTTCGTTGCGGTGCTGGTTTGAGGAACGGAGATTCTCGTAGCTCTCAGCCTTTTCGGCGTCAATGATGTTGTTATTGCGATGGAAATGCTGATCGTCGAGGTGATGCGTCGACGGATCTTGTGTGTTCTGCTCGACAGTCGGGAATGCGCCGTGGTTCTGCGTGACATTGTTGATATGGAGGTATTTCTCCACCATCTCCTCCGCCTTCTCCATATTTCAACCTCGGAGACTACCGAAAGTTATAAGTGAAAGTGGCGAGCATGCCCTGTATAAGTGATCCTGCGTTTTCTAGAACGAGAAAGGAAGATGGAAAGAACGAAATGACAGTAATACAACGCGATGACAAGAAATATATCGGAGTGAAGAACTCCGTGGTGTTGGAAATAGTGCCACCTTATCGAACGAGGCCAAGGATCATATGAATCGCGCAAAGTGGGGCGTTGCTGTCTACCAAATGCTTGGATCTTGGAGTAGTGCGGGCTAGAGATCTTGAGGAGAGATGACTGCGCTGTATTTGTGTTATAAATCCTATACATATTCTCACTGGTATATGGTCACTTCGTGTGGGTTTCCATGCATGTGACTCATACAGGTGTATCGCGGTTATGATCCTTGACAGCCAGACTGATGTACGAACACTCTGCGGTGGCTGATTTAGGAGAAGATTGGATCATTCATGGAACAGATCTCCATTATACGGGAATTCCCCTCTTTCTACCTACTGTTTCCTCCACATCTCGGCAAAATAGGGCTTGGTATGGTCGAACATTGGGCGCCGCGTGCAAAGCTCCGCTTCGACGGGCCTAAACCCGACCGTCAACACCGTGTACTCTGCTTATAGACACCGCCTGTGATGCTTACGTCTTGGTGATATCAAGACGTAGACATGGCTGTCGAGGTCTGCTCTACATCATGTCATATGCAAGTAACATGTCATATGCATTGGTATCTCGACTATGAATGATTCAATATCACTGTCGTTTTCTGCGCGCTTTTGAAACTTGTTTGTCCTCGAACCTTGGTCTTCGCGTGCTACCAACAGCATTTGGTATTTTCCTCTTGATATTGCTCGAATATGTGCAGTAGATGGTCATCATTGCTGTCTGAAAGAGTGTTGCGCCTGTCCGTCGTGCATCTGCTCATCACTCGTTTGGTTCCTTCGACCAAGAGTCCTGAGCCAGTCCTCGGCGCTCTGAAGCGTGATCTTTACCACGCCATTGACCTGGGCCATCATATCGAGTCCTTCTTCCGCAAAGGCAATCATGCGGTGGGCAGTCTTGCGAGTTTCACCATGAACACCCGCGTGCGAAGTCTCGCCATGCTCCGCGATGCTGTTTTGGTGGTCTTGCTTCGCAGCCGTCTCCGAGGCAAGGCGCCACCTCTGAGGCACTGACATGAGCTGACTCTTGACAACGCGGCGGGCGTTTTCTGGCAGAGCACCACCAGCATAAGTTGAGATGGAGTTGACGACTGTTTTCATCGTCTGCCAGATGTCGTCACACAATTGCTTGATACGATCTGCAAGCTGGCGTGCTGCGTCGTCGTGTTGGGCTTGTTCTCTGGAAACAAAACCTGCCTCGACCTCCTTGGCACGGCGAGCCTGTTCTCTCTGACGTGATTCCTGCGCTCGGTCAAAGTCGCGAAGCAGCACTTTCAGGGCGTCCATGACGGTGGCTACGTGCTCCGACGCGTTTGTCAACAGACTGACACAGTACGTAAGACTGCGAAGAGAGCTCTCACTCAGCGCAACACCGAGTCCGGAGGTACTGATCATGAGTTTGGTTCCCCAACCACGGTCATGAGGCCTTGTTCGCATCTGCTGTCGCTCCGCTGACGAGGGACTGGCCTCCTCGCGATAGCTCGGCGGTTTGCTGCCTCGATAGGCTGGCAGAAAGTCTTGCGACTGTCTTCGGGAAGACGGCAGTCCTTCTGTCGATCCAGCTACGCTATCGACGTCCATTGCATCTTGGTCGACTCGTCTACGTTTGTTTTCGGTGTGAGCGCGATCCATATCGCTAGGTCTCTGTCCCCCTAGATATCGACGAATGCCTCCTTCGACACCAGTGCGCTTGCCGACATTCGTTACAGTGTTGACCATTGGATATCCGATATTCCTTTCGATGAGATCCGCGCTGTACTTTACGAATCTTGGCGAGTAGTTCTTGGTCATGGTGTATGCACTCAACGAGCCATTGATGGTTCCGCCCAGCCAAGGGTGAGCATCTACCAGTAGTTCAAGCAAAGGCTCAGGCTCTTGGTCGCCCTGCTGAGACGTTTGTGATGTAGTGGGACTCAGTTGGCTGACCGAAGGCTGATGAGCATTCACCGATCGTGCATAACCTGCATTGTTAGTGTGAGAAATGAAGGACATGGATCGATTGACCTACCTGGATTGCCCAGACCAGAAAGCGCTTCGGCAGCCAGACGGACATCCGGGTCCTCGAGCGACACGACGCTTATAGAGCTCGCATTGATTCCATCCGCACTGGCTACACTCATTGTATCCGAAGGACTGATGATTGCAGATTCATGACTCGGCCGAAAGGCCCCATTCGTACGTGTATAAGCACGATCGCTAGCCTGTGAGTTGATATCGCTCCGTGACGCATGATGTAATCCGTAAGAGTGCTGTCGGAGATCAGGAGGTTGCTCCGGTAAGTTCGCCAGGACTGACTGAAGGTTCGGAAGAGTGAGATCTGCCTTTGATTGAGCTGGCTTCAGATCTTGTTGTGGTACTGAAGGCAATTTGAGGTCCTCGGGGTTGTGGGAGACGTAGGCCGGAGGTTGTTCGCGGCTGAGCTCCATGGTGAGTGGGCGGGCAATGAGTGTGAGCGGAAGTGGTCTATTGAGTCAGTGCTATTGATGCAATGATGTTGGAAGCAATGTGAAAAACACGTGAGAGGCGTTGGGATGCGATATCATGAAAGAGTTGGTTTGCGACGAGGTGCAGTCGGGTCTCTCTTCCTCTCGCTCTCTCGCGCTCCCGCGTGCTCTGCTGAATTGTCATGTGAATGCCAAGAAAGCCGCTAAAATCGCAGCGATGACGGTCGTGCTTTCCTCGGATCGCCTGTGCACAGATTTGAATTTCCCGATTCCGGGGTAATATAGGCTGTTGCTTTTTATAATGTACTGTACAGTATGATTCGTCTGGAAACAATATTTATTTCATATCATGGATTGATGCAAACTTTGGAGGGAAGCCGCTTTAGTGATATCCAGTGCTGCTCACTTTTACGCCTTGCAGTCAATCTCAATCTCTTCATACGCCTTTATGCGAACGAAGACAGCGATCTGCTGAGGAAGACTCAAGAATGGAGGACCTTATGCCAACATTGCTCAACGACTGAACTTGCTTTCTTACATTTGGACAAGGCACGCTCAGCCTTGATCGCACAGCAGAAACCTTTGCTGGGTTCCAAGCGAGATACTGTCTGTCAAGGGCTATCTAAACTTATCAAGAGTTGTTGGCCTTAGTAGGTTCTTGTGTTCTTGCTGTTCTTCAGTTCTTCAATTGGCAAGTTGCAGGAGTACAGCTTGATCGGCTTCTCGGGTTAGAGCATGCTGATGGCTCTTTGACGAGATAACACTCGGGATAAAGCCCAGAAAGCCCACCTGAACACGATCCTCGACGGTATGCTCAATAGGCAAAAAAAGTCAGGCAAAACAGGCGATTGCTTCAAGGTGAGATACTATGCCGGGCGCTGAACGTGGGGTTTCGTCTCAGCCATACATATGAATGAGTTCTGCTGTTGCTCACAGCCAGTATGCCCCAATTATCATACTGCTGCCAGCTTCTGATCTGTCGATGAGACTTTCCCGGACCACTGACCACGGGCGGGTTTGGTCATGTCTGATAAAATACCGGCACAAGTAGAGCACTCCACCCGGACCGCGTCTGTCAAACAATGTGATTCTACAAAGAAAGCGTCTCCTGAAGTCCGGAGCTGTAGAACTCTTCCAACAGCTTTCCTATGCACAACATTGTCGGCAGGACTCTTAATCGAAGCCCGGATTGCGGCTCCTGTCAGATGTGTTGGGCGGTTCCTGGACAACTTCCAGTGCTGCTGAAGCTTGGCGATGACCCCACTTTGTTCTTCTTCCCCAGATTCGACCGACGATCAGTGTCCAACGACTGGACGTCTAAAGATGCGATCGCCTCTCTGGACTGCATGTGAACAGCAAGCGATGCAACGATAACACAATGGCGACCAAGACGCAGACAGTAACGAAGCGCCTGCTGCACGAGCTCCAGTCCTACGAGAACGACCCTAGCCCAGCACTCGCCCATCTCGGCCCTATCAACGACGACGAACTACTGCACTGGACCGCCGTGTTGAAAGGCGTAGACGACACCGCCTATTCAGGTTCTCTCGCCCGATTGGTCCCTCCCTCTCCTCCCCGAAACTGACCCTCCGCAGGCGGCCGCTGGAATCTCTCAATAACCATCCCGCCCCAATACCCGCTGCAACCACCGACGATCAAGTTCCTGACCCCGATCTGTCACCCGAACGTGCACTTCAAGACGGGCGAGATCTGCCTCGACCTCTTGAAGACGTCGTGGAGTCCGGCGTATACGATCGCGCAGACGCTCGAGGCCGTGCAGCAGTTGCTGACGAGCGCGGAGCCGGATAGTCCGCTGAACGTCGATGTTGCGCAGTTGTTCCGCCAGGGAGACGAGTTGGGTGCGCAGGCGCTTGTGAGGTTTTACACTAGCGCTTTTAGGTATGAGGGCTGAGGGAGGGAGGTAGGAGATGATTGTTCGGGTTGGGTAGAGCGCGGCGTTAGGACTTAAAATACCTTTCGGTTATGCTTGTACATAGCAAGCGAGGTTGAGCTGATGATATATCGTCTTGATTGAGCAGGAGGTTTCCATACCGTGCTATGCATACTAGCCTAAGTGACCAGACATTCGTCCTTACCACCAACACCACGACGCCAGAACACTGTTCCTCATCTAAGACCGAGCAAAAAGTTACCGCCCTGCTTTCCACCCTCGCCGCTCGCGCCACTAGGCAGGTACGTAACATTCGGGTTATTCGCGAGACTCTGCGCCAACTCCCTCTGCGTCTCAATCCTTCTGATCATAATAAGCCCATCACCACTCTTCGCCACGGCCTTGCTGATCGTATCAGCGGCCTCGGCTTCTCCCTCGGCGCGAATGACGCTAGCCTGTCTCTCCTGCTCCGCCTTCTCGACGATGAAGCGCGCGCGCTCGGCCTCTTGCTGCGCGATCTGCTTGTCCTCGACCGCCTTTGTGAATTCCTTGCCGAACGTCAGGTGCGTGATCGACACATCTTCGAGCGCGATGTTGAACTCGGCCGCGCGCCGCAGCAGATCGGATCGTATCCTGTTCGAGACGGCTTCGCGCTGTGTGATGAGCTCGGCGGCGTCGAATTGGGCCACGATTGCTTTGAGGACTTCGTTGCCGATCGAGGGGAGCACTCGCTCGTCGTAATCTTGGCCGAGGTTCTAAGGGAGCCGTCAGTGTTTGTTCTTGTCTTTGTGTCTAGATTGTAGGTCGCCTTACCTGGTAGATCTTTGGTAGCGCCTTGACTTCTGGTCGGTGTAGCACTCTGAGCGTCAAGCTGACCATCTGCAAGTCCTTGCTTCCTGTCGTTGTGCTGATGTTTCTGGGCTTGGTGCGGACGTCGTAGACAATGCTTCTTTGTAACCAGGGGATCAGAAAGTGTGTGCCCTCGTTAACGACTGTCTCCTTGACTCCGGACAGACGGTCGAAGATGATGGCGCGGGTGCCGCCTTTGACATCGTACATGGAGGCGTTGACGAGAGCGACTGCGACAGTGGCTGGGACAGCCCATCTCGAGATGGCTTGGAGAGCAGCTGGTGCAGACATGTTGACGGACGATAATCGATATAAGAGGGGTATATGTGATTTCGTTCGTTGCCTCGAATTGTTCAACATCAATCGTGATTGATGATGCACTTGAGCTTTGCTGCGAAGCCCGCTAACCATTTCGGGATGCTAGCGTCCAGGCCTCCGATAGCTTGGCACTGCATGTCCAAACTTCAACTTCTCGTAAGTACATTGAAGACGACCATCGACGACATTCACAGCGACATCGCCTCCTACACACACCTCTCAACCCCTCTACCACTACTTTCGACTCACAAAAATGGGTGGCGGCGGCGAAAAGAAGCCCGGCCAGTGAGTGACCGACCTGAGAGCTGGCCCGTCGCAAGCGCAGCCACTCTCGGAATCAATATCTGGGCCATACTGACGGGCATACAGGTACATGGGCTGGTGGGGAAACCTTGGTACGTGACGAGGACAATTGGACAGACCAAATACAGCATCAGAAGGACAATACTCATACAATTCCCGAAAACAGGCTCCCCAACACAGAAGGGAATTATCACCTACGGTCTCTCCAACAACCGCCAGCGCGCTCTTGCTGGAACCGCACACTCTGCCGTCTTCAACACCGCCAGAAGGACGAGGGCGCAGATTCTCTACTGTGCCATCCCCATGTTGATTGGATACGAGACCATGCAGTGGGCGATTGAGAGGTAAGGATAATACACTTGGGAGAAGACGGAATTGTTGTTTGGTGTCCGTCATCAATATCGGAATTGGCAGGCCTGTATTGGAGAAACTAGGAAAGCACAGGCTGACATATCGCTACTAGGAACGAGTACCTCAACTCCAAGGCCGGCCGTGCCGAGTTCGCTGACTCGGAGTAAGATGAGCGATGAGATAGATCGGGGCCAATCGAGGCGGCGGGAGTGTATGAAACATCGGAACTAGACGATGAAGGCATTGCCATAGAAGAAAATCATATTGCGCTTTGCATTGTATTGTACTCACATGTTCACCTGATTATCATCATCGTTTTTGAGAAGCTCTAATCACGCGTGTTCTTGTAATTCGTTGAGTTTGTTCCTGCCGTATTATTGTCCAAGTTTAGATGTAGCTCCAATGTGTTCGTAATCGTGATACATCGACCGTTGGTAATAATACATACGGTATCTTACTGTGATGTGGTGACTCCGGATGAGCCGTCCGAAGCTCCCGTGTCCAGGTGTGCATCCCATCTGTAGCTGTACGAATCACCACACGATTCAACATACCAGGAAACGCAGAGAATGGAAGAAACGTTGTGAACAATTTCCATATGTGCTGTTGATTAACCGCTAATTAAGCTGAAAGAAGCAGCGAGCGTTCGGAACATATACAGAAGAAGAACTAATCCTAACCCCCCGAAATCTCCTTGGTATCAATCGCAGTCTGCGTAGCAATCCCCAAAACTCCAGTCGCACCGGTGCAGTAATGTACAAAAGTCGTTAGTCATCATCGGCTTCAGAGCTTGCTACTCTATAGTTCCATCGGCTCCATGACGCCCTCACTAGAGCCCCTGTGCCTGGTATTGCTACGCGGACCCCAACCTGTAGCGTCGTCAGAACCCAAGAAGCTCGAGTCCGTATACGAGAAACAGCCGTCTTCGAGGTGGTCTCTGACGTCGTCCAGGTCGTCGGTGTACTCGTAGCTATCGGCATCGTCATCCGTCACCATCTGATCGTCGTCTTCTGCCCAAGTGCTGTCGACGTCTTTGTCCTCAACACCGTGTCCGAGCCAGTATTGTGCACGTTTACTTGCACTGTCGCCGATACTAATGGCTTGTGGAATTGACCGGACTTGTGTTGGCAGTGAGGACTGTAGAGGCGAGTGTGAGATGACGCTGAAGGCACGGAAATGGAGGTAGCAGACACGTTTCTTCTCTTTGTTGAAGAAGAAATGGTGTTGGCCCCATAGAGCGTTCTCTTCCTCGAAAGGGTCATCTTCTGGATCCCAGGTGTATTTCTCGCAGTGTCGGAGGTCCATTTCCTGGTCGATCAGCTCCCACATGCCTTCGCTCCACATGATCTCGGGATTCGGGCTTGCGAGTGGAATCGAACTGCTGTATGGTGTCTTGTGGGGCGGAGCGAGTGATGAAGCCATTCTTCTGGGTCGCATATTCATAAGCGTGCTGTCGACCGACTTCTTGATCATGGTTCCGCTCGTCTTACGGAAATCCAGTGGTCGGAGAGTATTTGAGAATTCATAGTCTGGGTGGGCCGCGTTCAACGTTGCGATTAAGTATGCGAATACGCGTCTTGCGCCGATCTCCGTAAATGGTCCAAATGGGCTATCTCTCGAGAGATCGATCTCCGGTACGTTCATGGGTGTGCGACTCCTTCTCTTGCCATCAACGGGAAGCTGAGGTGGTGAGAGAGACGCAGAAAGGCGTACCAAACTCTCATGTTGCGATTCCAGTGTTGTCTCTATGTTCTTGTAGAGCTTCTTGTCGGATCCAGCGGCCTTTGTAGTGTAAAGATCACAGCTGCCGATAAGATGACAGTCCGATGTCGAAAAGTTGAGCGCATCGGTAATGGTCTGAAAGTCGCGCAGTGAAATGTACTGGTGAAGAAAGGTCAGTCATCAATGCCAGAACGAGATAGCTGGCGCGATCGAATCGCGCATGGGAACATACTTTCATGGCTGCGATTTACGCGGTAATCCACGCGATGAATGATTATGCGCCTGTTTGAGTTGTGTCGCGAAAGGTGAAGATCTCACGAAGCTCGCTGTTGTCGTCGTCTTCTTGAAGTCGATGGTCCAGGCAGGTGTCTCAGTCCCAACGGGTGTATGACGACGCTTAGCGTTCCTGGTTTCGGAACCGTGTCGCAAGTGCTAAAGACCAGCAAGAGATAACAACAAACCAGACGCTTGAGCGTCTAGAAAGATGCAACCGTAGACATGCTCGAAATGTGTATAAAGTTGGTTGAGTCGAGTGGTGAAGATGATAAGATGATGGTGATGATGTTGTTGTTGCCGTCAGATGCGACCGGATCAGGTTGCGCTGCGCATCGAGCCCCGGACCCCGCGCCAGATCACGTGAAGCTAGCATGCCTCGAGATTGCGATGCGATTGGTCAGTTTCAAAGATAGGAGATTCCGTGAATTGCGCAACTGTAAGGTATCCTCGGTACAACCGTCATCATGTCAACACTCCAGATCACCTGCACCATGCTTGTACGATTAGCCAACCAGCACCATCATAAAAAACATGTGATGGAGGGCATCATACCTGTGTTCGTTTCAAATCGAGAGCTGCCAAGTCAGTATATGCGACAACATCAGTTAGCAGTGCAAGTACCGAAGTAGCAATGCCAATGCGGAAGCAGCAGCAGCAACATCTCGGAGCAATATGTGAGTGCTCCGCAACATCATGAAGAATGGTATAAAGTTCAATGCATTCTGTCAAGAGCCCTCAAAAACAACGGGCATCGATGACATGTTCTATGGAGCAATCAGGGCTGAAGCCTGGAATCCCTGCCTAAGGCGAGGGTAACTCGTGTACTATACATATGCAGATAGTAACATCATCTCTGTGATGTTTGTTTGCTTGAGCTTCAGAGTTGAATGCATTAGCGGTAGGAACCAAAGCTCAAGTCCATAATCCATCCACATACCCGGTCGAAGCGACTGTCCAATCTGTGATGGACGATGGGACATTATGCCTCGACGGCGCGATATCCTGCAGTCGGAGATCCTGTACTTCGTCGGATGTCGCCCAGCGGCGTGTGCTGAGTGTCGAAGTAGGCTGCGAGCTTGAGGCATGGTGTCGGCGTCATAATGTTGGCATGTTTTCCATCCTAGGTTCGAAGTTGTGGTATCAGCCTAGATCTGATGCGGTGCTCATCCAATCTTGGTCACGTTGTCCTCCTCGACCTGTGGAAAGCGTCAGAGCTGAGATCATGTTATTGTTCGACCATTGTAACCCACCTCCATGTCTTCCAAACTGTCCTGTTGACTGATGCATCGCAACACGTTCTTCTTACTGCTTTCTTGCATCTCGCCAGCAAGAAGTAGTTCATCTAGTATGAAGTATGCCTTTTGGAAGTTGAAGATGATGTCGAGCTCGCAGACGTTGCCATAGTATTTGTCCATCTGTTCGACGTAACGGTGCACAATTTCCAGAGTGATGAGTTCGTTGTCGGTGGAGTCGCAGCCAGCGATGAAGAAGAGAGACGCGTAGCGGCGGTAGACAACCTTTGTGTCTGCAGTAAACTTGCATCAGTAAAGGTGTTCAACAGAAGAGGTTGGCTTGGGTCGAAAGTGTGAGAATTGAGGAGTGGGGGACCAACCTTTGTACTCGAGAAAGTTGCACATCTTCGTACGACGAGCAAGGACAAGTTGTGTGACATCCTTGATGATCTTGGCCTCGTCTTTCGGTGATAGAGTGACGAACCATTTCGCCAGGCGCTTGAAGTTGTGAGCCTTGCTGTTTGGTGTCAGAAGGCAGGGGAATGACCTACCACTTTGCCCTGACGAGACAGCAAGACGAGGTATCTGGAGTTACCGTCAGAGTGCGTGCAGGAAGCAGGACATGCTGTTCTTACTTGATCGCCATTCTGGGATTTACAGAGGTGCAATAGTGTCGTGTGCGAAGTGGATTTTGAGGTCGTGGTGAGTTGACGATGCTTGATCCACAGTCACGGAACGAAAGCGGTGTCAATTCCGGACGGTCGGCCGAAGAGTGTGACCGCATCCTGCTGTCACCTGCACTCTCCGCCGAGCATCATGCATGAGATTAATAATTCGTCTCGTTACCAAACCACAACGATAAACGACTGTTCCCAGCGGCATTGTATATTGTTCGGACTTATATGTAATCTTTCATACCGATTGTTTGCTATACCTGCATCCATTGCTTCGTTTCATCCGCGACTCTCCTGTATATACCAATCCACAATGACGAAACTCATACTAAGCACCGGGTAAGGGAGCAATTTCAGTCGTATTGAAGGGGCAAGAGAGTTGACGATGACAACAGCAATGTCATGAGCGGCGCCGCTGCCTCCGTTGGCTACTCAACAGCACAAAGATCCAACACCGAGCTCGTCAATTGTCTACGAGTAAACTTCGAGAACGCGATCATTGACTCGGAACCTGAGACGGACGGGAGCGCACAGAATGGCACTGGAGAACAGAACGGTGTGCACAAGACGAATGTAGACCACAGGAGATGGACAGTGACGAAAGACGAAGGAAAGACCATATGCATACCCGCACTAGACTACAACAACGAGCCATTGCAAGAGGAAAGGGAACAGTACGATATCACAGCGAAGCTCTTCTACCTGCCAAACATATCGCCAGCCCAGAGGGAGAAACAGACCAGGGAAGCATTGGATCTCGTACTCAAAGGACTGAAGATGCCCTCGATCGACCTCCTCATCGTCTCGTTTCCCGGAATATATTTTGACGAAGTCAGCGAAGACTGCCCGGATAAGATCTCGAGTCGGGGACCGATCGAAGCCGAGCCGGAATCTCTGGACAAACAGATCGACACATGGCAAATCCTGGAGCGCTTGCACGATGAGGGATTGGTAAAGAGGCTAGGATTGTCAGAGTTCGGAGCCGAGAGGTTGCAGCCGTTCCTGGAGAAGACCAGGGTACGACCGGCAGTGGACCAGATCAACCTGCGCGACTGCTGCAGTGTACCGAAACCGCTGCTGTCACTGGCGAAGACGAATCAGATCGAGCTCTTGGTACACAACGATTGCACCAACATTCTACCACGAGGAACGTTGCGCGAGATACTAGGTCAAGGCGAGGACGGCGCCGGAGTGCTGTCAGCAGATGGAGAGACACTGGGCAAGCGCAAGGAGCGAGACGGTGAGGAGAGCGCTGGCACTATCAAGGGCGACGTCGCCCCGCAATGGGTCATCAAGTACACCGCCGTCGTCCAGAACCGAGGTGTGATTGAGAACAAGGGCTACTACGCCGTCGCTGAGGTTCAGGGCTGAGCGGTTTCTCTGCGAAAACACATTATCACCACCATGCCTCTCCGAAGCGACAACCACTCTTCGCGGGGTTCCACCCTTCCCTCTGTCTGCGTAGAGCCAGAAATGGTCGTGAGCGCGGAGCACGAGACCGCTGAAGAAGTGCCTGTCTGGACTCTTGCCATTGCCTCAGTTGGCACAGGCATCAGGGGACACGGGATGTAGCACGGCAAAGAGCACCGCATTTCACGACACAATCACGAACGAGCGAAGTCAAGAGATAGCTGAATCTGCTCAAAGCAGACACGATGTATAGAGTAGTGTACAGATTCCTGTAAATCATCATCCTCATATTGTGAAGCTCGCCCAGCACCTTGTCCGCGTAGGCTTGATCAAGATGGATGAAGACATCGTTGATAGTCTTGAAAGTGTCGATACCGTTCTTGATGAAGGGGAAGATCTGGTTGAAAGCGTCACCCTTGAGACGCCCGATAAGGTAACCGACAGCGGAAGATGGTTCAGGGAAGCTGGCCTTGTCGACGTCGAGCTTGAGAATGATTTGTGCTTTGAACTGAAGGTATTTGGAACAAGTGGCGTGAACGGTCCGCATCGATAGTAAGCCAGAGCACCTGGATGATACCAGCCCAGTCGAAATACTTTGTGGCTGGGTCCTTGACTCCCTGCTTACGGACAAGACATAGTAGGATATGCTGCATAATCTTGACGGCGGCTTTGTTCTGCTCGATAGTGTGACCATGTGGGTCAGTGTCAGTGTATGATCCAGCAAACCAGAATTCATGACCGAGATTCTGACGTGTCGCAACAATAGGTAAGAGCGAGAGGTCTTCAAACTCCGGATCGCAGCGTTGCCAGATCGCCTCGAGGAATGCAATCTCGGAGTGGACGACTGTATCCCATTTTCGATTGCATTAGTAGCAGACCGGTGGTCATTGGCTCTGATGTGTAGGGCCGTATATATATAGAACGCCGGTTCTCTCGGCGGAAGGGTAAGAGCGTAATGGTTGACGGATTTTGGCGAGGATCGTGCCTTGGCCGTGATGAGGCTCTCTTGTCAGACGCGGCATAGCCGATCTCGCCAGATGGGTCATTGACAGGGAGCGCGAGAGCACCAGCCTGGGCCCTCCTGAAATGACATTGGACTCCTAATGGAGCAATGCTACGGGCAACGAAGAAGTAGGGGAAAAGGCACGGCCTGAGCAGCACTGCGTCCTGCAGGCGGCTCAGCATCATTTGACTCATCAGTCGAGATCCTGACTGTGTCATCCCGAGTCCTTTCAGGAGCAGCGACCGGGACAGGATGTACCGGGCGCAGTACCGCATGGTCTGGGACCACTGCAAGCCGGCCGCGATATAGGCTTCTGAGACCTCTTGTTGCATGCGAGCCAGAACACTGTCTGGGTTGGGAACTGTCATGATGAGGGCTGTGTGTGCAAGCAAGAAAACGAATCGTGCTGATGCGCAGCGTGCTGACAGTTTGGCCGAAGAGCCGGTAGTGTTCCTTGTTGCCTAGCTTTGCGCGGATGTTAGTACTCCAGGTTGCGGTGATGCCTGACCAAGAGCCGAGTGTGGCCAAGTGAAACTCAATGCTCGCTCGGGAATAGGTTCATTCTCCAGATAGGCCTCGGTGCTCGGACGTGAATGAGTCGCATCGATAATAAGCCAGGGCATCTGGAGTGTCCCTCTGACAGAGTCCCAGCCCAAGAACACACAAAGTATGAGGAGGAGCTTGAGACGCGCTCTCCGCTCGTCCCTTCACGCCTTCCAGGTCTTCGCTTAATAATGCATCGTTGTTCCATGCGAGCAAGATGGCGCATACCAGGAGCTGTAGGGCGAGTGTCCAACGGCGTAGCGGTGTCATCGCTTCCCCTTGGCTGCGGTCCGTTAGGACCTTGCCAATTGTGAAAGACAATGTCCCTTGGATCAAGGCGGACGTTCGACCTGGTGCTCAAGCTTGCAGTCGGATTTCGGCGAGGCGATTCAGTAGCCACCTGACTGTGGACGTCGTCGTATGTGCGGACGTACGTCAGGCCAAGCGTGGCTTCAGGATCAAGATCCTGACCACCGCCATGCTGAACCAAGGCGCTCCATCCCGTGGTGCCAGGCACAGACAGCCAAAGTGTGTCTTTTTAGGACTGTGGGGGACGAAGAGAAGTGTCGCAGGATTCTCACTCCACCCGGTGGCCGAGGTATATATAGTTTATAAGGGAACAACCACAACCTTTCTTGTTGTCTTCCGAGGCCGCGGCAGTTACTCTTGACTGTAGACGGTGTCCTTTTCGTCAAGGCCGTCAAGGTCGTGTGTGTGATGTTGCCGATAAATGCTCTATGGCTGAAATTTCTCGCACCATCCGTCTTATTGAGGTGACCATACTGTACCGAGTCTCTGGTCTGAGTGATGACCTGCTAGGGATGAAGGGTACCGAACCTTTGCTTAGCCACTAGCCGCTTGACAACCTTCTCGAGTGGCTCGTGGTAGTACTGGGCTTGTATGTACGGAATCCAGCTGCGTTCTTTGCCGAACAGACCATCGCCAACAATACGGTATTGGTCCAGGCAGTGACCAATGGTCATTCGCAGTCTGCCCAGCATGGGGTAGCAGGTAATTCCTCGGGTACAGCGTTTGGAACCCGGCCGCGCCACACCGAGAGGATGTCCTTGGCGACGACAAGAGGATGAGAATATATATATAAATGTCGAGAACAGCGTCTCAGAACTTGAGATCGCGAGCTAACCGATCATGGTGCTTGTGTGCGAGTGCGAAGCGGTGTCGCTGTATGTCTCTTTGGTGCTGCACGCATCCGATATCTGAGTCGAGCTTTTGCATGAGACCTCATAGGGCAGTGACCTCACAGCTCAAGCAAGCGATTGGGGTCTTCGAATCCGTTCCTCCTCGAGTCCAAGCGTGAATGTAGTGACTGCCATCTCCAGCGGAGTCGATGGTAGAATCGGGCCTGCAGAAGTCGTGTAGTAATCGTTCACGGTGCTGTCTTGCTGTAGCATTGATGCGGCAGCGGCAGGTCCTTCCAGAAAGTGTCTTAGCCAGACATTGATGCTTGACAGGTTTCGTCATTTTGATCGCGCAGTTGAGTGAAGGACGTTTCGTAGTCTAGCACGTTGGCTGGTTGAGAAGGCTATCGTCATATTAACCCCTGATGCCGCCACCATCGAGTGCCAAGAAGGCAGGATCCCCCGGGTCATTGACAGTTTGCGACCAGGGCGAGCCGGCTGGTGAATTGACGTTGGGATTGAGAACATTCCTAAGAGCCTTCTGCCATCTGTTGAGATCGTTGACTGATGGCGTATATATATATATATATGGTGTCTTGTCGAAAACACCGAGTGTAGGGAAAGCCAAGCCCCTCCTAACAACTTCCGAGATCTGCTTGCTCTTTAAGAAGAGGAGGAGATAGGCAATGATGAGGGAGAGCCGAAGGCGCAGACGTGGTCCCAGAAGCTGTCGTTTGAGCCTGTGTCGGGACTTGTGGTGCATCTGTCGTTGATTACGTAGTATTTGTCGACCTCGTTCTGCCAATATGCAAGTACCGTGCCGTTCTGCTGCTGGAAGTTGTCGTTGAAAGTTGCGTAGTCATATTCGCCGTATCCGTCAACAACGCGGCGGTACATCGCATGACCACGGGTGACCAGCTTAAGGCCCTGAACGTCAAGGTGCTGAAGTTTTCCAAAACGCTTTGCCCTTGCCCCGACGACTTGAGTAGATGTGAGATGACCTTGTAATAGTCGAGATATGCGTACTTCGATCCAAAGACCAGATGAACCAGTAGAGTGCCGCTCCGGTCAGACCGACATCGTCGTGGCTTACGTCTCTCGACCCGACTGAGTTCGAGGGAAGGATCTGCTGTGCTGAGCGGAGAGGAGATCCCCGAGACCCACATGGTCACTATTGCTCTAGGTCTAAACCCAAACTACCGGGTCACTCTCTCGAAAGACTGGCTTCCTAAAGGTCGGAACCCAGGGCGAGATCGACGCGGGGAGCCTTTTGAGCTTCAGTACTTGGCCTGGGGGATGCATGCTTCATAGCATGGCGCCGAGGCTCCAAGTTGCTGGCCCAAGTCTCTATCAAGATGTTGTCGGTCTGGTCGGTCAACATCAAACTCAGCGGGCTCTAGATTGCCAGCGGGTCGGCGCCTTCGTTATATACGTTGCATCGTAGAAAAAGGGGTGCGAGCGGAGGAGGTAGGCACCCTGCCGATTGGCGGGACCTCTTCGCTGGAGGTTCCGCCGTAGAGTGCTCGGCAGAGCGCAGTAGTTCGTTTGAATGGTCCGCAGCGAATCGGAGTTGGCAGAGACGGTCGTGGAATCTCGACATAGAAGTCGTGGATGAGCGGAGCAGCGGGACTGAACTCGATGCGGTATCCAGCTCTGCTGACCCCTTCATGCAATCCGGAGTTCGCAAAGACATCCATCCGTTCATTGCCGAAGAAGGAGTTGCTCTTGGACTTCTCAGCGGAAGAAGTAGTGGCAGCCTTGGCCATCTTGGAGGGAGTCTCGTCAGTTGGCATCTTGGATGGAGTGCCGACATGGACGAATGTCTTTGGCGTGGCGAAGGAGGCCGGCTTGTAGGCGGAACCGCTGACGGAGTTCGCAAGGCGATGGCCTATGGTGCTTGGTGACCGCCATCTTTTGCACCACGGCTGTGTTGTTTGTATGGTGCCGACCACTGCTCTTTTGGTGCTTGCTCACGAACTTACGTTTACTTTTGCTGTGGATTTCGTAAGAGCCGTTCGCGTCGGGTCCTGGGTCAGGCATATCCCACTTCCTCCTTTTCCCGTACCATTGAGGTGTCCGTATTTCGCATCCAGCCTTGGACCGCGTGCCTCAGCCAGTAATTCCAAGCTGTGTTGCGGGTAGCAGCCTCTCCGGCAGTAAAGTGCTTGTGGTGGTGCCCGTGGTAGAAATGGTACAGGTCCATCGTCGCGCGGGCGTCCTCGGTACTGTCGTGCTCCGCTGTCTGGATCATCTCGCTGCTGAGTCTTTGCCGGTCGCTCACGTTAGTCAGTGGAGCGATCAAGGGGAGTTGTTGTATGATCGTAACAACCGAAGCCACCGCAGTTGTGGACTTTGAACGACCGATACCGAGCTGTCGTTCGCGCGCTAATACGAGATCGTCAGCGAGTGTGCTACCCTTGAGCTTGCGACGATCGTGCGCGATGAGAGTGCGCGCGGAAAATGTGGTAGCGTTGATTCCCTTCTGATGGGGTCGAGGACCACAAGATTTCCGCTTCCCGCTTGCCAGCTCAGGCACTTCGGTGAGTTGGGGGATGGGTTTCTAGCAAGACGTAAGATTATCTGAACGACGGGGTCCTTGGTCGGGGTCCTTGGTGTAGTAAGGACAGGAGATCAACCACTTGTTGTGGTCTGGTCGCAGACAGACGAACAGCATGTAATAACCTGGGTCCATGCGAACGACCTGCTGAATGATCTCGTACATGCGTCTTGCCCTGGACGTCGGAATTGGGGCTTCGAAAAGTGGTCAGCCGGTGTGGAAGAGTGCGTTCGTATCGACTTACGTTGGAAGCAAACCAATCTGTCTGAATCGCACCTGCTCGGCCTCGTCCTCGCCCTGCTCCTCGCCCTCATCCTCCTCTAGCTGACGCTTCTTGACCGGTCTGTTTAGGATCTCCACGGTAAAGACCGGACTCCCAGTCGCCGAGCTGCATATCCTCAAGTCCCTTAGACCCGTTCAGACGCTTGTACCATGTCTATTCGCCGCCACCTAGTTGAAACATTTGGCTATATACCGTCTCGGACTTAGTGAAGTTGATGAGTGCAGGTTCGATGACTCCGACATCATCCTCCTCGTGAAGAAGGATCGCGGAGTCTGGACTGTCCGGTTCCACCGTAAGGGGGTTTGCATGGTTCCAAGAGCGCCGGACGAGATTGGATTGCAGACTGTCGCTGTTGCAGATGCTTGATTTGGTCTGTGGCGTCATGGAGGGGTGACATCAGGTGATCGGTGGACGTCAGACACACAATTGGTGTTCTTCTTAGACGGGTGGCGAAGACCAGGAGTAAGGGGAGTTGCTGTGATGTCGTTCACAACAGTCCCGCTGTACGGCCGGATGAAGACATCGACTTGTGCAATGGCAGAAAGTATATATACATATGAAAAGACGGACGCAACGAAGCGCTGAAAAGAAAAAACAAGAAGGATGAGACGGGAAAACATGCTTATATCAGTCAATACTCACACCTTTACCTGCTAAAGTAGAGAAATGTGACATGCTCCCAGTCATATTGCAACAAACGGCCGTTCTCTCGAAACAAGTTGTTGAGCGCCATTTATGCACGCTCCCGTCAAAAAGTACAAGAAAGCTCGTTTGAGAAGAAGCGGTGAGGAGGGAACAGACGGAAAGTAATGATGAATCATACGGAGAGATGCATTGCTATTTTTACTGTTTGGAGATGGGTCGTTGAAGATTGATGAAGTAAACGGAAAGGTGCATACCATATGTGTGACCTCGTCGACCTCATGCGGCCTCCCGTACACCGCTCGTATCATCGAACCGCCATCGTCTCTTATCGTAACCTTGCTAGCACATGTCGTGGTGCGTGCGAAACTTGCAGCTTTTACTGCCCGAAAGCGTCGTTCAGATAGTCGACAAACACCTCACCGATCCTGCCTTTACTGAGCTCGGTGACCCGATTGGCCCCGATGAACTGCCGCCTCAATCGCTGCAACTGCGGCGCGCTCACCTCCTGACTCGCAGGCAACTCCACCACCTTCTGAGCCGCCGCGACCTTGACCTCGCCGCCCGTCTCACCAGCGTGTTCCTTCTGCCACGCCAATACCGCCGCCACAGTCTCGCTTGTGATCTTGTCCAAATCATACAGATAATTCTCACCAGAAGCTGGTTTCAGCACGGTCGCCATATTCGGCTTGACCGTCCTCGCTTTCCCGTCGGCCTCAAACATGGCGTCCCATATTGCGTCGTTTGGCGGAAGCGGATCGTCGTAAGGAAGTGTGAAAAGCGGGCTGTCCCATCTGCTCATACCGTTTGGTTCCTCGTAGCGGAACACCAGGTTTTCGAATTGAGGCGGATCGTACCCGCCTGTGCCAGCTTCCAGAGCTGTTGTGTTAATCTCGCGACACTTGTCGATCGGGGTTCCTACATGTACCTCTGAGCTGTCAGTAATGGCTCCGTCTTGCGGTCAAGGATTGCTGAGGACTCCGAGACACGGCAACAGCAGATAGACGTACGACGCAGTTTGGTGTGGTGACGGCTTTCGCCTCGCAGTACAGCTGGTATCTGTAGCCCTTGATGTAGTTCATCCCGTCTGCAACAACAATAACGTCCCGTCCAATATCACGTTTGATCGCCGAGCTGAAGGCGGCACGCGCGTTCTTCTCTTCCCTTCCTGCATCGTACTTGTTTCGGTCAATACCAAGCGATTGATCATTGATATGGACGAGCTTGAATTTCGATACGCGCGGATCCTTCGATGTGCTGATCTTGTCGCGGAAAAAGTCCAGCAGTTGGTTGCTGCGATATGTCTTGCCTGACGACGGGTAGCCGGAGATGAGGATGAGCTGTTGATGTCAGTGTTTCAGCCATCAGTCGAGAGCGGCACATACTGACTGGCATCGTTATTGTATCATGTTTGGTTTACGAAAGTGCATGTGATTTGGTTGTCAAGAAATTGGAGAAGTCAGTGCATCTGTGGAGGGAAAGATGACGATGCGGGGAAACCGCTTCACGTTTCGAACTGTACCCTATCTCCTTGTTTATGATCATTTGCATGTTACTATCTGAAGTGATGACACTCGTCAAACAGCGGTTGCTACGTACGAGAAGAAGTGACCTCTATTGAGTGTGATAAGCTTAGACTCCATGCGATGCTTCAGCTACTCTCGGCTGGAATTAATCGGACTATCGACTATGCGGTGTCCATCGCAACAAAGTCACTACACCCCGGTATGTTCACAGAGCATCCCTCGTGCAGCCCTCCTGCAGACAAAAGTGCCTCCTTCGTCGATGAAAATCAACCGGCTGTTGTGCTCTCCTGTAAGGCATCAGTGAATATCTTCCTACATGTGAGCAAGTCAACGAACCTCGCATCACGACTCTGGGTTCGGCCGATGATTTCTGTTGTAACCACATCCCTCTTGACCTGCTCCTTCTTCTCCTCCGCCACGTTCTCCAATTTCTTCTTCACAACCTCCTCAATACTAGGCCTCTCCTTATTCTTCTCCAATGACGCTTTCGCACGTCCTCTTGCACCGCCGCGTCCATACTTTGCCATCTCCTTTTCCTCGGCCGACGAACCCTTCTGCTTCTTGCCCTTGCGGCCACCTGGGACTCCCATCTCGACACCACCGTAAGGTTTCTAAACCTCGACGAGGTCGGAGATCGCGATGCCGGATAGTGCTCCTGAGTCGGAGAGACCGGAGGCTTTGTAGGCAATGTAAGTGGCTATTGGGGCGATGCGGGTGTTGCGGACGAAGCGAAAGCCGAATTTGTAGGCGAAGATGGCACCTTTGGAGAGGACGGCGATTGTGCTTTTTTGGACCGCGGGTAATACGGCGCCTGCTATGGTAGAGGTTGATGCGGTGCTCATGGCTGCTTCTGCGGCTGTGGCAGCGAGGAGTACCGGTGCGGGCATGATGTCGATTCTGTAGGATAGTTCATGAGCAGGAGATGCGAGAATGATGGCACTGTCTGGCTTACCGGTAGGTGGTGAGGTAGAGATGAATCTGACACTGGTAGGGGAACACCCCAGTCTGCGAATGGTGTATTCGACTAGCCTGTGTACTCGAATTGATGAAATGATATCGTAGGTGCTGAAGGTCGTGGGAGATAACAACTTACATGTAGGCATGAAAAGCGAGGTGTAATAGAGCGCCCGACCCCTCTGCCTGGCAACTACGTCGAACCTGTACTCGTGGGTAGCGACTGCCCTGAAGATAGGAGAAGTGATTTTATTGCACAGCATAGTTGGAAAAAACAACACAGGGCGGTGGAGACATTATCAATCAAACTAGGAAACTCGGCTGATATATTCATTTGTTAAGAAATACCGACGGCGCCATTGGAAGAAATCCATCATCAGTCCTCAATCCTCCGCAACTGTCATACAAGCCGTGCAACTTTTCGAGGCACTGCAAGGGAATCTGCCAAATATCAAAACCCGAACCCAGGCGCTATGCAAATGTGGCCTCAAGCCGCTGTTCTTTGACGTAGTAAAGGAGAGTCGTGATCATATCGATCGTTGGAGTCGTTCAATAGAAAGCTGATGTACAGGAAATGTATTAAAATAAAAGGCCAATTTGGTGGAAAGAAAGTGTACTCGCTGCAAGTAGAACTGGTATCTACAAGTATGCAGCAAAGGCAGCAACACAGCAGGCGACAGCCAAGAGCTCTTTGGCGTAGCTCTTAGTCGAAGGAGCCAGACCCACTGCCTGGAGACCAGGAGATGGCTTGGCTGAGGCCGAAGGTGTTGAAACAGCTGCGGCTTGGGTGGTGCCTGCGGCGTTACCGACGAGAGCGAGGGATGTGATGGTTTCTCTGGCTCCATTGGGCAGAGTCTCGGTAAGTACAACGTAGCTGCTGACGGCACCGCCACCAGGGGTGTAAGTTGTCACAAAAGTGCTGCCTCTAGCATCAGTGGCGGTGACAACCTTGCCGTAACTGAGGTCAGACAGGACGACGGTGTTACCGAGCGAGTCAGTCGTGGTAACATCTGGAAGGTCTGCGCTGGATGATCCGGCATTGGAAGGTCCGTTTGTGATTTGAGGAGCTCTGGTGGATGTCGCAGCGCTGGAGATGATGTTTCCAAGAGCACCAATGAGCACGCTTGGGATAGGAGAGGTGGTCACGACGGTCGAGCCGGCGCCGTTGACGCTTGTGATGACCTGAGCAGCAACGCGAGAAGAAGTGGTAATAGTGCTTCCTTGAGCGTTGGTGGTAGTAATTGGGACTTCAACGCTGACCGAGACCTGGGATGAGGCTTCGAAGGCAGATGTGGTTGCAACATGAACGCTTCCGGCGCTGTCAGTGCTGGAGATGACTACTGGGATCAAGAAACCAGCCTGGGTGGTGGAGGCAATAGCCCCAGAAGAAGCGCGACCAGAAGACGCCGCAGCTGCGGAAGATCCTTGAGCGGAGGAGGCAGCAGCAGCCGAGGATCCCGGACCAGACGAGGCAGCAGCAACTGAGGATCCCTGACCAGAAGAGACTGGAATGGCACCGCCAAGAATGGCACCACCGGATCCTGAGCTCGAAGTTTGGGCGACCTGGGTGACCTGGGTAGAAGAGCCGACTACGGATGAGGTGACAATGGTGCTACCTTGAGCGTTCGTGGTCGTGCCAACAGCGACGACAGGGACCACGGTGGTGCTTGGAACGCTCGATGGTGCGTTCGATGAAGATCCTTGGGCTGGAGCAGCAGAAGAGCCTAGAGAAGATGAGCTTGGTCCTGAAGATGGGTTAGATCCGACGATGATAGGGCTTCCAGAGTTTGCCGAGGTGGATGGCGCAGCAGCTTCGGCGGACGACTGGGCAGGCGACTGAGCAGATGACTGAGCGGACGATTGAGCGGGCGACTGGACCGATGACTGAGCGGAGGACTGAGCAGGAGCCTGAGCTGACGACTGAGCGGGTGCCTGAGCAGACGACTGAGCAGGTACCTGGGCAACCCCCTGAGCAGACGACTGAGCAGGTGCTTGCGCAGATGACTGGGCAGCCGACTGAGCAGATGATTGAGCAGGTGCCTGAGCGGACGACTGGGCAGCGGACTGGGCAGAAGTGGCGGGGGCGGCAGAAGAGGAAGCTGCTTGTGGACTGTCAGCCACGGTCGAACTAGCAGCGGCAACGGCAATGACAGTAGCGGGAGCAGAAGATGGCGAACCAGCGCCAGAAGAAGGAGAGGGAGAGTCAACACTGGACGATCCTTCACTGACTGCAGAACTTCCCGACGTGCCGCTGATTGGGGCAGCAGAGGAGGGGTTGCCTGAATCAGTGTTAGACGGAGTGGGATTGGTAGACGATGGAACGATGACGATTGTGGAAGCAGACGATCCTCCTCCGATAGGGACCAAGATGGCAGTACTTGAACCCGCCGTTGCAGAATTTGCTTGGCTGGAACCAGGTGTCACTTGGGCCGCATCAGAGGAGGGCGTGGGGTTGCTCGACTGGGTTGCAACAGAAACCTGTGTGCTCGCCAAACCGACAAACGTCGTCGGAACCAAGGACGACTCACCCTGGGATGAGCCAGCATTGGTTGACGCCAATCCGACAATTGTCGTCGGGACCAACGAAGACCCACCCTGAGATGAGCCAGCGTTGGTTGACGCCAATCCGACAATCGTCGTCGGGACCAAAGAAGACCCACCCTGAGATGAGCCAGCGATGGTCGACGCCAATCCGACAATCGTCGTCGGGGCCAAAGAAGACTCACCCTGGGATGAACCAGCATTGGTTGAAGATGGTGTAGAGTCGCTTGTCTTTGTCTGCTCAGTCGCCACGGCCGGTTGGGAAGAAGAGATCTGAGTCGATTGTCCTTGCGTGATGGCTCCGACTACAACAGCCGTCTGCGCAGCAGAAGACTGAGGTACAGACGATACGACAGAGGTCTGCACAGCAGAGGACTGAGGTACGGAAGATACGACAGAAGTCCGCGCAGCAGAGGTCTGAGGTACAGAAGAAGATATTGGGGAATTTGAAGTGAAAGGGGTAGAAGATGCGCTAATAATGTTCTCACCTGCGGAAGTAGTGGTAGTTACAACAACCTGCGTTGTAGATCCAGTGTCCGAGGAAGATCCAGCTCCAGCTCCAGCTACGATTCCAGCTCCAGATCCAGCGTCCGAAGAAGTAGTAGGAGGTGCCGCCGTGGTAGAGGGCGCGGCGGTGGTACTAGGAGCAGCCGTGGTAGGGGCAGCGGTAGTAGTAGTAGGAGCGACTACGGCCGCCACGGCTACAGATGTAGAGGTAGAAGTGACTGCGACAGCAGCACTGCTTGATGGTGAGGTTTCTGCCTCGGTTCCGTTCTGCTGCCTCTTGAAGAGCTCTGCCTTGACGGCGTCTTGTTGTGCCAAATCCACCAATTGAGAAGCAAGAGTTGGGTTCATGCTGTGGAGAGCTTCGAATGCGCGAGCGTCTTCTTCGAACACACCATCTTGGAACTTGGGAGAGAGATGGCTGTTGAGTACGACGTGGAGAGATTCGGTAGGAAGCTTCTCGAGGAGATGCTTGAATGCTTCAATGCTGTGAATACCGGCTTCCTGCCTCCTTGACTCTGGTTGAGATTGAGCCGCGGTCAAGGCGGAGAGTGAGAGACCGGTAAAGATGATGGATCGTAGGGAAGGCATCGTGAAGGCTTAGGACTTTCGCGTGGTAGAGATGGATCGAGGTTGGAGTCGATGGAGGACTTGAACACAGTCAGTGTCAGGTCGGGAATGATGGATGGCGAATGATGGCTTACCTCTGACGTTCAACGCAGATGGCAAGCGTTCAAGACTGAACTGCGGAAGGTACTTGTCAAGTAAATGGCAAGTGAGCAGGCAGCAGCGAGTGACTGATGAAGCTCGAGTTGTCGACGTCCTCGAGTGTCCGTCTGTCGAAGCTGAGATGGACGTACCAGGTATGGGGATTTGAACGCTGAACAGAAGAAAGAAGCGGATCAAGAGAAACGAAGGATAAAAGCTATCTAGTGGTCCAAGAAGAAAGTCGAAGTCGACAGGGTAGTCCGGGCGATTTTGTCCAGGATATGAAGCCAGAAAGAGCCAGGATCCACGGGTTGCTGCACGTCGAGCGGGAGTTTGAACGAGTAGATGGGGCCAAAGAGGAGAACTAGAAGCAGGAACAAAGATGTGCGTGAAGCAAAAGACGAGAGAGGTCAAAGACTACTCATGACAAGCGACCGATGGCGAGGAAAGACGGCGAATGTGCAAGGATTGATATGCAGACGGGCCCTAGCGTGCATGATGGATCTGAACTGTTAAGCCGGGAATGGTATGGACGACGATTCGGGATGCTGCGGTGTGGGTGTGCGCGTACCACTGCAAAGAGACTGTACCAAACGTACCGCGAGAGCGGAGAAGTAGCACGACTAAAGTGGGCCAGAGCTGCCGGAAACACGTCGTGCTAGCTCGATTTGGTCGTCGCTCCTTCCCACTCATGATTCGCTGCCGCAATTTCACCTTGGCTCACAGGAATAAGCTGTCTTGGCGCGAGGCTCAACAGCACGTTCCTGCCAATATCAGTTACTGCCGTACCTAAGGTATGTATCTCACCCGCGGCGACGGCAGCAAACTGAGCATGAGCACAATCGAACCTTCTCACCTTGGTATTTTGTACAACGATGCAGTACTACGACGGCCTGCAACGTGTCCAGAATCAGCAGCCACGAGAAATGAAGTGCGTTCGCCCGAACAAGCTGGAATCGTGTTTTGTTTCGACCTACAGGTGCTGTACTATTGACTCGTAACTGTAAGCGAGGTAGTTTCGCAATCTATTATTCGATATTCCTCTGGTACATATTCTGGTACACGTCAAGACCGAAATTCCAGTCACAGAGCAGGGGCCACAGTGACGACTGAGGCAGACCTCTTTCATCATTTCTGGTCTGTGTCGCTTTCGCACTGACTTCATACCTACAGTAGTATTCCAGATTGCAACGACACGCTTTGATAATGTAAAAACCACTAACAACCACTGATGGGTCTTCCAACAACAGAAATCCACACTTCGTGCCTCGCTTCACACATTGAACGTTCATACAGGAGTAGTGCCATCGTATTCAAACACTCTTTCGGACGAAGTCGAAAAAAGGCTCAACAGGATCCTTCGCGTTTGAGCTTATGCTCGCTCCGGCCCGGTTATGTTGGGTTTGGCACGCATTTCAACGATCGGCGTGCGAACTGCCAAGTAATAAAGTCACACACGCTGCTGCTCGTGCGGCTCACACAACCGCCTATGTCAAACATCCCCATGTCTCAGATGCGACAACCTCACTTCATCGACGACCTATCAGGTGATTATATTGGCTTCATTCGTTGTTCCTTGCTGATGAACAAGCACATGTGGCAGCTTTGTACGACTTCCGTTTGCGAACACGGCTCGTCCAGAACAGTACCGACCAAGCCAATATTTCCAAATCGCGCGTCCTCCGGCCCGACGCAAGAGGCAAAAGAAAGAGGCAGTGCCCAAAATGTGTTCCGCTCCACTCGCCAAACAACAATCCCCACGCACTACGCATGCATTGTCAGCAAATCGAGTTGAAAACACACTTGTCTGACAACCGAGGGACATCCATCTTCACAAGCTGCCGCCGCGGCAGAAGAAATGCGTTCATGCACAATCGAGCTCTCTCCGCGCATGACTAATACTGTAAACACGGACTCCGTACCCTGTGCATGCATCGATACGACCCTGGCTGCGATCACCTCTCACACCCACCCTCGGGCCACCCTCGTCGTTCGTATTCGACGTGCGTCTGACTGATCAACAGCACCGTTCCGTTCCCTCGAGAAACCACGTCCTGCTCTCGAAAGGCCGTGGGTTCTGTCCACGCATGTTGTGGATATGAATCGTCTCTTCAGCCTTGCCTGCTTTTTCAAAGCCACATTAATAACCATGATGCACACGTTTCAGCTCGCCAGAGGATCTCCAGCTGCTGCAGCACTCAGACAACGATGCTGGACGACAGCTACAGAAGCGAACATCGAACGGTAGGGACTTTTCCTTTCTTTCCTATTCCCTCCCTTTGGTAGTAATCAGTTTTTCATGAACTTCCCAAAAGAAAATACATGCGTCCTGGGAGTTCTCACGGTCCATGTGCGCGATCGTCGTCGTTATACCGTGCATGACCACGACGGTCATATAACGTCGTTCTTCTCATCATACACTATGGAAGAGGTGTGTCACTTCGGTCTATGGTCAACGATATCTGCTTCGTTACCACGGTGGCAGAGTGGCAGGCCCTGCAGCCACGCACTCCGCCACATGGGCAGAACGAAAGGCATGAGTGCACCGCTTAATCCTATACGTAGTCAAGGAGAGCATATCACGAGTCGACACTCATAGCTGAATGATAGCCTTTTGTATTCTGATGGCAAACAACTCACGTCGGACCGGACTATTCATCAATTTGATTAGCATGGTTCTTCTGAGCACACACAGCTCGTGCGACTCACCTGTTTTCCTCTCCTGAGCGAGCCAAGGTCAACACAGCACACACACGGATGTCATAGATGGCTAGATGTGGACACACCAGGCAACCGGACCCTTCGACATATCGAATGTAAGCGACCGATCTTGTGGTTCGTCCTGTTCGCGACATCGCTCTCGATACACATGCTTTCAATTCTGTAACATGCTCAAGTACTGCCGCAAACAAAGACGACATTATCTTCTTGGTGTCGCAGGCATCTTGCTCTGAATCATCACAGCGTGTCCGTACTCCACCTCCTGGACAGTTTCGCAAGGCTCAAATTGCGAGAACTCAAGCTTGTCGATCTATATGGCAACGTCAATCTAGCTTGAGCCGGTCACTGGCCGAGACCCAACATGGTCTGACTTCCGGCTGGAGGACGAGTTGCCACTTTTTTCAAGATTCTTCACCTCCTCCACTCACACAATTTCCAACTCTTGTGACATTACCCCCGACTTGGAAATGTAGCATAACTATATCTTCACAATCGACAAGTGCGTGGTCGGGCTCAAGAAGTAGATAGATATACAACGTGATCCGGGTCATCAGGCTTTTCCTTCCGTCAATGAGCCCGAGTGGTTCCTCAAGCAAGCAAGTCTCGCCTCCGTCGATGAAGGTGCTTACCACCAGCGCCGAGCCGCACCATTAGCGTTCTCTCATCGCCCAGCTATCAGCTACCAAATATCGCATTGCTTCTGTATATATCTCCCTCTTTCGAAAACATCAATAGATCTTGAGTCCAAGTGATTGGAAGGACCTGATCTCTACGCAATATATCAACTCGACTGCCCATCGGGTTCCGACACAGCTCTAACACCGATCTTTGAAGGAGATCAGACATGAACCTGAACGATCCCTCCGGATCAATGACCTCTGCTTGCCCATCATGGCTCGTGCAGAACCAAACCCACACCTCAGCACTCCACGTACGGGCAAGAGGCAGACCGACGCAACTAAACATGATGCATGCATGCACCACAATTCCTAATCTAGCGAAAGTACTACTCGGCCGGAAGGGATATACACACACAAGGTCGTAAGTTCACGTCAAAGCATCCAGCACGATTTACTTGTCCCATTCATTCATCAACACCCCCGTTCTGTTCGTTGCAAACACTGCTGTCCCCCGACCACAACCCTGTACAGCCCCACCACGCGAACCCAACTCTCTAATCTCCTCAAAAATTCAAAACTGCATCGACGCCTTCTTCTCGACTCGATACCACTACCACTCGTTACCCTTTCTCGCTCATTCTCGCTCCTTCTTCTTCCGCAAACAATGGTATAAAACCGCGAATCCAAGAAACGAAGACATCGCACAAACCCCCCCCTTTTCCCCTCTCAACTGCTTCATCCCTTCTCTACCCATGACTCACTCCTCTCCTCTCCTCTCTTCACCGCCTGCTTAATCCCCCAGATCGCTCACCACGACAGCCCCCTTTGCCTCCGAAACCACTATCCTCGCCACCGGAAACGCAAAGATCGCGCCCCATTTCCTCGTCTGCCAACGGTCGAGCTCCTATGCCTCTTCTTTCGCAGCCTCGTTCGTCGACGTCTCGGGCACCGCATCTACGGTACCGATATCTGTGAACGCGGTTGGTTCCTGGTTCTCCGTGTGATGCATCGCTGGCGCTGATCCGGGGGCTGCCCTTACGGACCCGGATCGATCCGTCACAGTCTCTGATGGTGTTGTCGATACGGTCGCGGACGAGATCGGGACTACGGTCGTCATCTTCTCTAGCTCCAGTTCTTGCGGGTCGGAGGGCACGCGCGTGGCGACGGGCGCGCTTTGAACCGGCTTTGGTGGCGTCGGAAGGGGAGGTGGTGGCATTGAGTTCGTGACTGGCTCGGTTGTTGCTGGTGGAGCGGGCGATGCGGGGGTAGAGGGCTGGGTTGTTACTGATGCGGTCTGTCCCGAGGCTGGAGTCTGCGTAGCCGTAGCTGCTGACGTTGCTGGTGTTGCAGCTACCGACGAAGTCTGTGCTGAGGTTGGAGCCTGTGTAGTAGCCGCAGCAGTCGACGGTGCAGATGGTGTGTTACTTGCAGTAATTGCAGCCGGGGTCTGTAGCGCAGCCGGTGTGTTGATGGCGATGTTGGCAGCCGTGGTTGTCGCCGCAGCCACAGGCACGGTCCGATTCTGTGACATTGACGCTCTTGGCACCTCCAGACTCTTGCCTCTGCTACTAGCAGTCGACTCCTTCCTTCTATGTAGACTCTGCTTGCTCTCACTCGTCAAAGCAGACCGCTCGCTCTTCATCGGTGACTTGGCGCGTTTCTCCGCATCCCTCTCCTTGCGCTCGGCGATTTTGCCTCGGATCCAAGACATTGGTCCTTTCTTCTTCTCCTCCGAATCAGAAAGGACGTTCTCCGGAGGCGAGGTACCAGTGTGGGTCGACGGCGGTGACATCTCCTGAGAGCCTTGAATGGATCTTGTGCCACCTCCGCTCGAACTGGCAAGAGTTGACCTGCTATGGTCGTTGCCTGCCACGGACTTCAAGTGGACAGAGCCAGTGCGAGGCTTCGTGGCCTGAGAGAAACGCCAACGACGCTTCTCCTTTTGCTGCTCAGCAATATTTCCATCATCAGTAAAGTCCGATTCGGACATGTCTGTCGCAGATGCTGATCGGTAAGACCGTGGTGGAGAGACTGCCGCTCTGATAGTGGTGTCGGTATCTTGACGCTGCGGTGTTCTACTCCTCGGTGTCGAGCGAGCGGTAGTGTACTGAGACTCAGGTCCGAGATCACCAAGAACTCCAGCGAAACCTCTTTGAAAGGTAGGTGTGATTGGAGAATCGGCATTGTACTCGTCACCACTCTGAAGATCCGCTGCAGAGCTCGCAGCACTGGAGAGTGCGCTTCCAGGTATCCTCTTCTTCTGCAGCTTCCTAGGCTGTTGTTTAGAATCCTTTCTCTCTCCATCACTACTACCCGGCGATTGCTTGAAGATATCTAGCAAATTGCGCTGAGCAGATACTGAACGCTCGCTAGAACCATCACGTGCCACGTTTGGAGGAGCAAGAGCCGTGTAATTTTCCTCCTGTGCAGTGCTGAACTTGGGTAACAGCGAGGCCGTTGGTGTGTCGTTACCAGGCGCCGCAAGTGGAGTAGTGGCCTCACTTGAAGAGGCCGAGATTATCTGAGGGACTGCGGGCAGTTTGCCAAGAGATTGGACCGGGGTTTGAATCGCCAAAGGAGTAGTCTGGAGTGACTCTTCATTTGCTGGAACTTCGTGGGTGACGGGAAGGGCGCCCTGAAAGCTATTCGAGGGGCTCGGCGTCGATGGGATCGACTGCTCTCGTTGGAATCTAGGTGATGCACCACTTACGGATCTCTTTGATGGAACGGTGTTGCTGCGATATACACCACTGTTCGAGGGTACCGGTGTGATGAGGGACGGCGATTGACTGCCTTGACCGCCAACAGAACTTCTGGACCGCTTCGAGGAGACGGAAGCATTGCGACGAATACTCCCCCATTTTTGGATGCTATCCGCGCCAGCACTCGCATTCGAATTCGACCTTCCCAGTGGCTTTGCTTTGCTTGGGGTCGATGGAGAGCTGGGCACGGGGGTCGGCGCTCCACTTTGTACCTCTTTGACAGTCTTTTCATCTGCGGCAGTCCCAGGCATGCCGACCAGGAATGAATCTTGGTTCTCGATAAGAAAGATCAAGACATCCTGACTCAGTCTGTACTCTTGCGGAGCCATGTCATGCTGTGGATGCGACAGGAGACCTGGCTGGAAAATGGCTGCGAGGTTGGGTGTGGTCATCTTGTTGAGATCGGACTTGGAGGCAAAGACGGCGAGAAGGTCGAGGATATAGAGCAGGAGTTGACGGTTGAGAGGTGGCAGCTCGGTAATCAGGCCTTGGTAGGCGCGAATGGCGGCCGTTGGGTCAAAGGTACCCTTGTCTGGTGATTGAGACTCCATGGCACCCACGGCCTGTTGCTGGTGATTCCTAATTGGGCCTCTGAAGCGCTCGTAAAACTCAAGCGGGATGATTGGCTCCGGGAGCTGGTTGAAGTAACGACGAAGGATATTGGCCGCATCATGAACAGTGTAGCCGGTCCAATCGAGTCCCTTTCCGTATCTGTCTGGAGAGTCAAAGGCGGCCTTGAGCTCCTTGATACGCTTCTCGGACCCGGCCAGTCGGAAAATACCCTCCACATCGACAGCTGACACTTGTTAGTACAGGCTCAAAGTCACTTCTGAATAGTTGCTTACCTTTTTCTTTGAGGAAAACACCACATTTGGCGACCACTATTGGTACATAGCCGTAGATGTAGCTCTGGCCTTCTTCGTTGAATAGAGAAATGGCGACGTTTGCATAGCGTATGCTTTGTTGAAGCGGAACACCAAAGATGCCTTGAGAAACTGTATCAGGTCAGTCGACGTTCAATCAGAACCAGGTTTCCTCAACAAAGATACGCCAAAACCAGACGATGCGAATGTAAATACGACAGCGTTCTGCATCCCTGCATATCACATTCGCCGACCAGGCCTCTCCGCTGTATGAATGAAATTTTTCAAGTCCTACCTTTGCCCTCTTCTGCTCGTGGGTTTCCTCTCTTGAAACTCTTCCACCAATGTGCAAGGTCGCGTTTAGACTGTGCTGCTTCGGATTGGGATTGGGAGATGCTCAGAGTTCTAGGTCCAGAGAAGGCTGCGGCACTCGATGTGTGACCGGTCGACGGACCATTATTTCCTCCACTCGCCATTCCACTCAACACCGCAAATGCGTCCTATCCTAAATTCTGCTCTTCCTATAATGCGACAATAATACCGTGGTCGTACGGGCGCGAATGGTAGCGATGGATGGTAGAGGAGAAATGATGGCGATTGTTGACGGTTAACCGGGCTGTTTCAGTCATGTACAACACCTACTACCAAGGGGAAAGAGTACTGCGATAAGGTGATTGAAGTCGGATGAATGCGGTGGTAAGGTAACGTTGGCGCGCAGATGAGTACCTTGGGGAGCGTACGTAACAGAGATGTCGATGATGGTGTGTGAGATCAAGCGCAGTCGCAGATCAAGCGCAGGGTGAAACGCAGTCGCAGTACGTGGTCGTGTCGCGAATGAGGTAGGTACGGAATAGGCAGAGGTTCAGTTGTTGGCAGTGGAGTGCAGCGCAATAATGCAACACAGGAGGTCGGTCGGTCACAGTCGGGCGTCGGAGATGCTGCCGCTGCTCGTACGGGCTGTAGGTATCGCTTTGTCTTTGTCTGTCGCAGACTGGGGTTACTTGCGGCGATGCAGGACGGTTTACAGGCAGCCTTCCTCTCACTGTAAAATCGTGTGAATGAGGCGCAGCGATTTTGTATCGTACGTGGCTGCAGCAAGTCGTTGCTGATGTTGCTTTGGTTGACCAAGACTGCAGTTGTAAGCGAAGGTGAGGTGCATAGATTGACAGGGGACCGGAGAGCTGCACAGGTACTGTAGAATGCGCGTGCGACCAGGCGAAATGCGACGAAGCGAGACCCGACGCGCGAATATTTGGTGAGGAAATTAGTGTGAAAAGGCGTAGAACAACAACATGTGCCAAATGAGAAGCACAATAACGAAATACGACGTCCACGGGTCGGTTTGTGATCAAGCACAAGCACCAGCGCAAGCGCAAGCACTTCCACTTCCACTTCCACTTCAGCACCTGACCTGTGCTAAAGTAGGTGAGCTAGCACTCAGTAGGTAAGGTACCCAGGAGTGGAGTGTAACTAGTTAGTAGTACGTTCAACTAACGGGCGTCAAACAACACCAGAAAATAATCACATCACACTGCATTCATCAACAAAGGGCAGAGAAATACTCCGATCAGCACTAATGGTCAAGTCGTTTAAGCCTCGATAGCAGCTTTTAGAGACATGGGTTCATTATGGAGCTTGGCATCGAGGCTTTGGAGCCTTTGGTCTCCATAACGGTCGGTCCTGATCCTCACCTCCATGGTTCACCCGATGCTAACGTCAACCAACAACCAGGATCATGGCACTACTGCGGGAGAGAATAATAATACCGAGTCAGATTGCTTTTTAGCATACAAAAGGTATGCCATGCATTCGAGGTCGGTGGAACACTTCGTCACGTGTTTCCTAGCTCACCGTTTGCTGGCAAGCACCTTTCCGTCTTCAACATAACATTTGACTGGAGGGAATATAGACATAGCAAGATTTTCGGACCTGACATAGCATCCTCGACTTCCGTATATAGGCATACTTCTCCTCCGGAGTGTGACGTGGTGAGCAACCGTCTTGCGCAGGTACCAGCGGGTCGGGCGTTTAGTTGAGGAGCTTGAGTGAGACATGGTGAACAGCGAACTTCACATGCTATGAAATAGAAGAAAGTATCACCTTCTTATACGGTGACTACCTGAAGATCGAATACACTCTCGAAACCTTCACAAATTGAACCTGGACTCGATAATTAGTGGCTTCACAATCATCAGGCTACATGTACAGACACCGACAGCGATGGGTCTTGACAGAGCGTCAGGCTGATTCTTGATGGAGTTATATTTGCACGAGTCAGTCAACGATCGCAAACGGTAGAGCCGCGTGCGCGGGATGGCCCATGAAGCTAAACCGTTTCAAGATGTCCGCGGCATGAGCTCCAAGGCTCAAAACCTTAATTCCGTCGTCATTCCTTTTTCCGCATTACAGTACAGTATTCACGCCGACATCAACGAGCACGTGAACCTTGGAACCAAGCCTATACCACTACAGACCACTTCCGAAACGACTCCCAAGACAACATGGACGGGTGCGCATCAAGCTAGGTCCCCGAATAAGTTCCCTCACTAAACAGACACAGACTCACACCACAAGAGCAGCGCGAGCTGGAAACGCGCCTGCAGAGGAAACAGATGGGCCAATTCATGAACGTGCGCAGCAACCCATCTCCCTAAGACCACCAAAGACCACCAATCTCCATACTCACACCTCCCACAGATGTACTCCAACCTCGTCCAAAACTGCTTCGAACACTGCGTCGACGACTTCACATCCAAGAGCCTTTCGTCCAAGGAAGAGGGCTGCGTCATGCGCTGCGTCGACAAGTTCCTCAAGGGTTCCGAGAGGTTAGGCCAGAGGTTTCAGGAGCAGAACGCTGCTATGGCTGCCAGTGGGAGTATGATGCCTAGGTAGATGGACGAAAGGCGGTCGGAACGGAGAGGAAGAGCTTGGTAAAGGGCTTTCATCATCTTCACTCTTGAATCGCGAACGCTTTTTGTCCCAAGACATTCGAGCCCGGAAAGGTTGGGGCGGGAAACGTAAATATCCAGACGACCAATGTATTATATTTCAAAGACGCGCTCGAGGCGGCCGAATGATCACGGTAGTAATCCAGGAAAGGGGCACAATACCAACGAGAGGCATCACCAGACTGGACGGACGAGACTGGTTGACGCAGGCCGCCATGAACCGCCTCGCAGAGTTCGTGGTGTGTAGGGAGATGAGACACATCGACAATTCCGAAATTGTGGCCAAAAAGGTAAGCAAGTGTACCACGCATCGAAAAAAATGTATAAAGATGACGACAAAGCCACGAAAAGCTGTGCAGCATCGACGATAGGACCTCGTCGCTGCACCAGATCGATCAACCATTGGACCCGCTGACTTACCAACACCTCGACAAGAATCCAGAATCCGAATCGTTCCCATCCGTCATTAATACAACACTGCCCCAATTTCAATCCCTCAACCTAGAAACCAAACATATTCTCATCCTCCTTGTACCCCCAATCTGCCACTGCGTCAGCACAACTTCACGACTTCACTCTCACATGACATATGATAGCTCACCTCTCAGCGCCGGCAGCGCAGCTTTCTGAATCATGCCCGGCGGCCCACAAAGGAACACGGCAGCGCCCTGCTGGGGCTCAAACAACACCTCCTTAATAGTCTTCTCATCAACATGGCCCTTCCTGCCCTTCCACTGCTCGCTCGGATGACTAAGAACATGCGTGACCTTCAACTGACCCTTGCCGTCCCTCTCGAACTTATCCAACGCCTCCTTGAGCAGGATATCCTTCTCGGATTTATTGGCATCGACGACGCGGATCTGCGTCTCGTCGCCGTCGGTCATGAGCACGCGCGCGATCAGCGCGTAGCCAGGCGTGATGCCGCTGCCGCCGAGGACGAGCGAGATTCTGCTGAAGCACCGCTCCTGGCCCTCGATGACGAATTTCCCGTTCCCGTTGTACACGATCTCGCCCGTCGGCCCGCGGATCTCGATCTCCTCGCCCAGCGGCATCGTGTCGAGGATATTGCTCATGGCGCCGCCTGGCTGCGCCGACGTCGGGAAGTACGTCTTGACCGTCAGGTCGAAGGTGCCGCCGCCGTCGTGCTGGGACGAGTGGTTGGCGTCGTCGATGCCGTCTTTTTCGCTCGCCGACGCCGGCAGAGGCAGCAGTGGCCGCGTCGGCGTGTACGAACGTATCAGCATGCGGTCCAGCATGTGGAAGCCCAGCTGCACGTGCTGGCACGTGCCGAGACCCAGCAGCGTCGCGCTGTCGGGCAGGTGGAAGGTGTACGTGCGCGTGTCCTCGGATATCGCCTGGCGGTCGATCAGCTTCACCGGCGTCCACCGGTGTTTCTGCAAGGATACGTGTGTGTCTTTGCTCGCGGCGTTGGCGGCGTCTTTTGCCGCGGCTTCGGCGTTGGCCTTGATGAACTGCATCGCTTTATCCGAGACGACGCCCAGTGCGCACTCTTGTAGTTTCTGGTACGCGAAGCCGTCGTGGATGCTGGCGAATTCGTTGGTGGTCTCTTGGTGCACTAGACCGGCGTGCGCTGTGATGGCGGCTTTGCCGCCTGGGTGCCATGAGAGCACGCTCGTTGCGTCGTAGACTTTGCCATCAATCACGATCCAGCAGTCGTCTTCTTTGTCGTGCTTCTCGATCTCTTGTCGCGTGAATTGCTTCTGCGGGGTTCCGGCCTGCTGCTTGATTTGTGCAATCTGGTTCTCGACCGACGGTTTCATCCAGCCTCCGTCGGCTGTGCCGGGTTCGCAGGGGTGCCTGAACAGGACTGACGCTAGTTTGCTCTCGCCTTCTCCGTCCACGATCTCGGGCTTGACTACATACCAGCAGTTGTTCATCATGCCCATCAGGTTCCAGCTTGGTTCCCTTGGCTGCGTATTCTTGAACACATTGAAGCATCGGACAGAGATATTTGGTGCTCTGAGCATGTGGGAGATCTCGACGTCGATATACCAGTGCAGCCAGGTCCAGAATTTCTTACCATGTCGAATGGGGTACTCAGGAAAGTTGCGTATACAATACAACCAAGTCTTGCCATCATCCAAGGAGACTTCAACCCGCTGAACCTCATGTCCGCCGCCATCGTATGCATATCCCTGGATCCTATAGGTGTTACCTACCTTTGCTTCGGACACTGGAATTTTCTCGCCCTGCTGAGGGTGCACAATGACCGAGTTCAAGTTCTGCTCATTACAAGCAGTGTCCGGGTGGTGGAAGCCAGCCTCAGCAAATTCGCCATCTTTCTCAGTGATAAAGCTAGGCAAGACTCGATTATCCCAGATGTGGTAGTGAGAGTCGTTTTCCTTGTCGCTGATCCAGATCTTATGAACCCATTTGATACAACGTCCACCAACGTAGCCGGGTATCAGGAGTCGGACAGGGTACCCATGATCAGGTGGAAGAGGAACATCGTTCATCTCGTAGGCCAAGATCACATCGTTTGTTGGGTCCATAGCGTAGTCGAATGGGATACTCGTCTGGTAACGGCCTTCACTCGGATTATCAGCGCCCTCGAAATGTACCCAATATCTCTGACCCTCTTTCAAATCGTGCTCAGGCAGTCCACAGTGTACTAGAATATCACCGAGTAGAGGACCTTTCCTTATAATGGTTTTAGCTGCTGTCGTTATTTCCGTTTCGCCCATAAAGGAAAAAAAATGACTTTTGTACTGAATTAATTAAACTTACCAGAACGCGCAGCCGGTCGCACCGGCGCCCCAGTTGAAGCCCTTGGAGCGCTTGATCATGTTGAGTTCCTTTCGGCGATTACCGTCACATGCAAGAGCGACTTGAATATTGATGGACTCGAACTTGTTCTTCAGATCGTCCATGGACAAAGACACTTTGCCATTCTGGATGTCGATCCGGTGTTCCTCCCAGATGATACGAGGCACAGCACCGTGATTACGAACGTAGTGCAACTCGTTAGGCGTGACCAGGCCAGCGTCGAAGAGGTGAGATAGATTAGCTTCCGCATTGAGGGGATGCTTGCCAGTCAATCGGACAAGGTCTGACGAGCGCGGCAGCCAATTATCTGGTGTGAACTGGTCCTGCTCATCGATCGAAAACTCCGTTCGGTTGTGAGTTTGGGGTGACGACCGCTTTCCGTCGTTCTGTTTCAAAGACTTGATGTAGTCTTTCTCGTGCTGCAAAGCCCGCAACAAAGCAATCTCTTGTGGTGAATACTTCTCACGGAGCTTCTGATACTCCGTCTTCTGGCCTTCCTGGCCGCTCTCCGTCGGCTTGTCCGGGTCTGGCTCTTCATCTTTGGCGCCTCCATAAGCATCATGATGCTTGTTCTCTCCCTCGTCTCTCTTCCACTCATGCTCTTGTTTGGGCTCTTGATCCTTGTCTTTCTTCTGTGAGTCGCCATTGGTCTGTTTCTCATCGTCCTTCTTCTCGTCTTGCTCCTTCTTCTTAGCTTCCTCTTGTTTCTTCTTCTTCTCGATATTCGCCGGCCACTCTTGCTCATTCTTGATAAAGTCCTCGGAGGCATCCAGAACGAAGCGCCAGCCCAGGGATCTGTTCGACGGGTCGAGCATGTGGTAGTCCTGCAAGATGTCAATCTACGCTCGTCGCCAAATCATTCTCCAGAAAACAGATACCGTCTGGTTCTTGACCAGGTCTCGAAAGTTGGTCAAGTTTCCATCCTGAGCACCGTCTTTCAGGTCCTCAAAATGATCCACAGCAGTCTCGTCATCCTCTTCGCTGCTTTCATCATATGCATGCGTGAGTCCGGGAACGCGATCTTGATTGTTCTTATATCCAATTCGGTGTTGATGGCCGACATCCCAATCAGGTTCATTTCTGAGATCAGCAAGTGACGATCCCGGATGGTCTTGAACAGAGACACGCCAGGGAATTGGAGGCATGTTGAATAGCTGTGTGCACAGAGAAAGAGACTGGGTATGACTTGTGCCGGGGACCTACCTGTAATTGTATGCCTTCCGGAGCAGTCACTTACCCCTCGGTAGCTACCATACCAACTCTACGTGACGTATACAGCCAACACTCGAAGGTTTCGGGCAACGGTTTTACAGGTTAGTTCTGGATGGCGAAGCGGGATCCTTGGGCAGACAGAGAAGCTTGTCTCTGGTTGTCCTTGCGGAATGTCGTTGCGCCTGGAAAGTCTAGTTCGCGGGGACCAATAGGAAGAGGCGGAAACCCGATCAGCCCCAAGCCAATCACGATTCGACAAGCTCAAATGCCCTGTCTAATAATAAGGTACATGTATGGAACAGCCCACGGCTCCGAATGTCCATACCGTGGAATATTTGTTCGGCGAGGTTATTCATTGACATCGTATAACATACACCATTAGCACTCGCACAACATCGGACTCGTTGTAATAGTTCACAAAGGAGATTTGTTTTCGTCATTGAATCTATGTATTGATCTCATCAAGATACTGAGTCCACGCCGACTGAGCGCAGCCTCGAAGCGTATCCGACCAACATCTCAAACCAGCTCGTCATCAACAGCGACCATCTTAGATCATGTTGAGGAAAGCACGGTTGAGAGGAGAGCGGAGTGGCTTGACGTCCTTGTAGAACGCGTGGGTGTCGGCGGCACGCTTGGCAACACCCCTCTGGGGTGAAGTCGAATTTCTGCAGAATATGTCAGTAAGCTGTAGGGTGAATGGGAATCAAAGGGATTGCTTACCGCGTAGACATCCATGTATGGACCGGAAGCACCGAATCTGTTAAGACCGAACTGCTCGTGAGAGTACTTCTCCCATCCGAGGGTGGACATGGCCTCAAAGGACATGGTTGGGATGCCATCCTGGATGACGGACATGCGGTAGTCCTTGCCCTGGGCGTCAAAGACCTCAACACATGGCATGGAGACGATACGGGCGTTAAGACCGTGCTTGTCCTTGAGGACCTTGACGGCATCGACGGCAATACCGACCTCGGAACCGGTGGAAACAATGCAGACGTCTGGCTTCTCGTGGTCAACGGCAATGTAACCACCCTTGGCGGCCTTCTCGATGGTGGAAGCCTCGAGCTGAGGCAGGTTCTGGCGAGTGAGGGCGAAGATGGATGGGGTGTTCTTGCTGGTCAAAGCAACGTAGTACATGGCAGAGGTCTCGTTACCGTCAGCTGGACGCCAGACCATCATGTTTGGCAGAGCACGGTAGTGAGCAAGAGTCTCGATAGGCTGGTGAGTTGGACCGTCCTCACCAAGACCGATGGAGTCGTGAGTGGCAATGTAGAGAACACGGTGCTTGGAGAGGGAGGAGAGACGGGTGGCACCGGCGGCGTATGAGACGAAGTTGAGGAAAGTACCACCGGCTGGGATGATGGTACCGTAAGCGGCCATACCGTTCATGGCAGCAGCCATGGCGTGCTCACGGACACCAAAGCGCATGTAGCGACCGGACCAGTCACCAATGCCAAGCTCTGGTGGCTGAAAGTCGACGGCCTCCTTCCAGCGGGTGTTGTTGGAGCCAGTCAGATCAGCAGATCCAGACATGAGCTCTGGAACGTGGTTGTAGATGGCCTGCAAGACAGACTCGGAAAGCTTACGGGAAGCAATGGCCTTGTCGGTTGGCTTGTAGGTTGGGAGGGCCTTTTGCCAGCCCTCTGGAAGCATACCGGAGAGACGGCGGGTCAAGTCAGCGTGAGAATCCTTGTGCTCCTTGCCGTACTTCTCGAAAAGCTGGTTCCACTCCTGCTCAGCAGCGGCACCGGCGGAAGAGGCCTTGTGGCATTGGTCGTAAACCTCCTGTGGGACGACGAAGCTCTTCTCTGGGTCGAAACCGAACTTCTCCTTGACCATCTTGCAGTCGTCCTCCTTGAGAGGGTTACCGTGGACACCACCAGTACCCTGAAGCTTGGAACCGAAACCAATGGTGGTGGTAAGCTTGATCATGGATGGCTTGTCGGTGACCTCCTGGGCCTTCTTGATGGCAGCCTCCATACCCTCGAGATCGGTGTCACCCTTCTCGACGTGCTGAACGTGCCAGCCGTAAGCCTCGAAACGCTTCATAACATCCTCGGTGAAGGCACACTTGGTGTCACCGTCGATAGAAATGTGGTTGTCGTCGTAGATGGCGATCAATTTACCGAGCTTCAAGTGACCGGCCATGGAAGCGGCCTCGGAGGCAACACCCTCCATAGCGCAACCATCACCGAAGAAGGTGTAGGTGAAGTTGTTGATGAGCTCGAAACCTGGCTTGTTGAAGGTGGCGGCGGTGTGTCTCTCGGCAATGGCAAGACCAACAGCGTTGGAGAAACCCTGACCAAGAGGACCAGTGGTGACCTCGATACCTGGGGTGTCGTGGCACTCTGGGTGACCTGGTGTGATGCTGTCGAGTTGCTGCGGAAGATGTCAGAAGCGAAACTTGTCAGGCGCGCTATCAACACTTACACGGAAAGACTTAAGGTCGTCAATGCTGATCTCGTAGCCGTACAAGTGGTTGACAGCATACTGGAGCATGCATCCGTGACCGTTACTGTATCAAAGTCAGCGTCTGGTAATATATATCCGTGTGCAATGGCGCGCGAAGCCCATATTCTCAATATATGGCAACCCGGTGGAGCGTGTCTTGTTGCGAAATATCGACCAATGCCAGCTAGAAGCTCTTTTCCACCTCCTTAGGGGACTCATACGAGTGGGGAGTCTTACGAGAGAACGAAGCGGTCGCGGTTGACCCAGTGTGGGTTCTTTGGGTTGAATCTCATGAACTTGTTGAAGAGGACATGGGCGATTGGGGCCATACCCATAGGCGCACCCGGGTGACCAGAGTTGGCCTTGAAGGTCGCATCGACCTGTTGAACACGTTATCAGCCTGTGCTCGCGTAAAGATATCGTCCATTGAGGACATTGGAAGCATTGTTGATGCAATGCCTCGTCGTTGTCCTTGAAAACATCATGGTGGGGCACTGATCTGGCGGGAAACAGTGAAAGCAGGATCAAACGTACGGCCAGGGTTCTGATAGTGTTGATACACTTTTGATCGACGTCTGAGTAACCCATGATTGCGGTTTATTGCAAAGATTGGTTAGATGATGGGAAGAAAGGTGTGTGGTGAAGGTTGGAAAAAAGTTACGACACCGATATGATGATGGAGCTTCAGGTTCCGCAATGACACCAGCGTGGCAGCACTGCGGGCTGCAGCGCTGCCACGCTGGCTGGAGCTCACGGACTCAATTGTTGGGAGTTCCGCTGAATCTACCGGGTGATGTCAGGTCAAGGAAAGGGCGAAGGAGGGGCAACGCCGAGCCCTGAATTTGGCCGATTCGGGCAGGTATCGGCATTTGCTTCACCGCAACACGAATGACCGAGCATCGCATCACTATAGCGGTGGGTTACATGTACTTTCCTGAATATCACGTTGTACTGATTGAGAGTCAAGCATATTTCGATTTGCTGCATACATTGTACTCTCGTATTTCTGTAACCGACGAGGCCGAAAGAGCAGCTCATCTGCTCGACCTCCGGTGGCGGAGGTAAACACGTATCAGAAGGCCCGGTGGGATGAATCTGTCGGCTATTTCCACTGCCAAAAGCCGCCTAATTAAAGCAGTTATTCCGGCTGATATGCTCCTCAAGTCTTCATCATACCATATCATATTTGGTATTTCTGTTGTCATGAAGTGTTTCTATACTGGATGTTCCTCTACAATGCGCCGGTTAAGAATTGTGCCTGGCCGTTTCCAAAGCTCCAATCTTCAGGCTTGTTCTCGCTGCATGAGACTATCAGGTCCGCCTTCTTGAGTCCGCATTCTGTAGAAAGACGGTCTGCGAGCGCCGCGTACAAGTCCTGCTTGTTCTGTGCATTCCGGCCTTGTTGGAAAATCTGAATGAAGACCAACTCGTCTGTTCGGTCAAGGCCAAGGTTGGTGTCCTCGCAAATAATGTCGCCCTTTTCGTGTTGTGTGATAATCTACTTCGAGTCAGCCTTCTGACGTTTTTGGGTCGCCAAGAGCTTGAGGTACCTGATATCTATCCTTGGGCGGGGCCTTGAACGTCGACAGCATCACTTCTTGGATTGTGTCTGCCAATTTGCGAAGCTCGGTTGGAGACCGGACTCCCTTGGTCACTTCGATTCTTACAAGAGGCATTTTTGTGGAAGCAAGGTGAGATTTAAGTTGGGAGAAGGCCGACTGTGTTGTTGACCATCAATCGAGCACTGAGGACTGTTGCCAGAATATATATATCCATGTGTAATAGGCATGTCACCAATGATAGGTAGCTGGTAGACGAATGACGCGCTGGCGATCAGAGCTGGGGAAGCTCGAATCGGAATTTGTAGGAAAAGCAACGGAAGCTCGCGGCCTATGAGGACAAGGGCCAGAAAGAAAAGACATGTGAAGACTTTATGTCGCGATAGTCTTGTCTTTGTTCGTGTACAGGAATCGAGTGTCGCTATCAAAGGCAAACTCCAGAAGGCCGGAACTCGTTCTTGAGTTCGAGGTGAGGCTAATCAGGCGGGGCTTTCATTGGGGTCCTGTCAAAGTCTAGGGAAGGCAACCATAGATTCTTGAAACATCAACAATTGGACGACTCCCACTTATTATTGTACTCCGTATACCTTACTGCGGCCCTACAGATATGTAAAGAGCATCACCCTTCCTCGTCGGCGTCAATTTGGGTTCCCAAAGCGGACTCTTCAAACTCATCTCTGGACTTCCAGTACTTCCCCAACCCGGTCCAATTCTGTTCGACGAGGGAGGGAACTGCATTCTTGCTGGGGGTTTAATAAGGACGAACTTGCCTCTCTGGACTGCAGGGTCGTACTTGTTCGTCCTGCGAGGTACCACAGAAGATACCTGCGAACACGACGAGGCTTGGCTGCAGGTACTCTCAGTCTTCGAGAGCCTGATTCCTCTCTCCATGTGCTGAGCAGCCGATGGTCCTCTTCTTTTGCCGAGAAGTGTGTCGACGGATCTCTGCAGTGCTGGTCTCTCAAACTTTGACTTCGATACCTGTGCTGGGGACAGTCGCGGAACGGCCTGATTGGCAGATCGGGGGATCTTTGGGTACCTTATGCCAGAGATGGGCGATCTTTTTTGGATGCCCAGACTCCTGTCGTCTTCTAACTCGTCTGGTGGAGTTGGCTCATCTGGGTCTACCGACTCGAAGGAGGTTTCAGAAGCGTGCGATGTGCGACTCGGCCGTCGGTATGCACGCACTGGCATAAGCGGCATACAAGGTCTTTTCGGCTGCTGTGTCATTCGTGAACTATGGACTGGTACCACGGGTGTTCGGCTGTCAGCGCTGCTGTAGTAAGACGGCAGATACGTAAGTGCACTATTCAGAGGCATCGATATGCGAGCGGTTGACGGTGGATTCGATATCGGCTCCTCGTGGTCGTTGACAGTTGACTTTAGTCCCCCGGATGTTGTGGTAAGTTGCAATTTTGGAGGGTTCGGCCTTTGGATAGACTTTCGTCGGCTATTGGGTATCTCAAGCTGTAATTGAGGCACTTTTGTCTGTTCAGGTGACCGACTCGCACTATCGGCAAAGGTAGGTTTCATTTGCCGATTGTATTGGCCATATACCGGCAGAGGTGGTCTCGGAAAATGTATAGGTTTGGCCAATCCGGGAGTCAGATCTTCGAACTCGGTCACCTTGGTCGATGTACTGAACGATCGAGCAAGCTGCGTGACGACATGCGGACTCTGTGGGGGCTTTTCTGGCAGGAGTTGTGAGGTTGTTCGTTGACTGGAGACACTTTCTGGCGAATCTGGACGAGTGTCTGTCTTTGCTACAGACTTTCGAACTCGCTCGAGCGCACTGGCAGGCCGCGAAGGGCGCTTCGGCGGTACTCGTTCGATTCTTCTCTCCAGTACCGTCGGCGAAGGTGCCTCGTCAGGAGACCGAGGCGGTGATTTGTCAATAAAATCATAAGAGTGTTTCCGCTTTGCGCTCTTCTTTTCCTTCTTCTTTCGCTTCCGAACGCAAACGCAGCAGAAGATGAGCGCACCAATCACCAACACTGCCCCGATCGTGCCAACAGAGACCCCGGCCGCCTGCATCCTGGTCAGGTTTGTGGCGCTGATCTGACCGTGGGAGGCCGTCGTTGTTGCTGCTGGAATCTCGACGGATTGTGTCAGCGGAATTACCACTGAGGATGTCACAACTGATGTGGAAGGCAGCGTCGTCAATAAAGTCCCAGTCCGCGTGGACACTGAGCTAGTAACGGGCGTTGGAGACGACGATGTAGATTTCGTGATAGATGTGTAGATTGCCGATGGCACTGAGATTGTGCTTGAGCTCGATGGCGTTGCTGAACTTAGCAGTGTCAGAACACTATGAGTCGGTGTGACGGCACCAGTCTGGTTGTTGCATATCTGATATGTTTTGAGGGCATCTGAAGAATCGGTATCCTCGCATGCACTTGTTAAACAAGCCAGCGACATCTCCCCCAGTGTGTAGCCGGAGTTACTGTAGTGGCCGCATAGGCAGCTGACGTTCGTCGTACCAGAACAGATGGAGGGTACATAGCCCTTCTGGACAATGCCGAGAATACAAGGTTGGGCACATTGTGGTATTATAGACGCTAACAAAGGTGGTAAGGATGTATCTCTTCCAGAGAGAGTCTGTTTCGTAGGTGTCATTAGGTGCATTCGCGTGAGAACGCGCGATAGTATACAACAGAGGAAAGGCTTGAAGAAAGTTGTATCAGCTGATGTCCAGATCAGACTGACGCTTGTAGATGGTGGTGTGCCGAATCGAGGATGCGTCCAGAGTGAGACAGTGGCTTTCCATGTATTGTACGGCACAAAGAAGTCCTAGACATTAAATGAGATAGCAAGTATAAGCAAGATGGACCGTCCAGCGGTGCCAGAAACAGTAGAAGAAAGCAGTAAATGACGGAAGCAGGAACAGCAAGTATCAGACTCCGGAGAAGGAAAACAGAGGGTAACTTGTGGTGTGTTGGCTGGGAAATCGTATGCCTTTGAGCATGTCCTGAATCACAACAGCGCTATACAAGCGCCGCCTCATCGTCATCATACTTACTCCACGTCGATGGCGTTCTACGCGCCTCAGGTTCGACGATGCATCGTGGGTTGCAAGAATCGATAGGTGAGAACGAGGGATGGGCGCTTAGGAATGGCAGTGAGCTTGGACCCACAAGTTGAAGTCGAGCGCTGGCCAATCCAGCATGCTTTCCTCATGCACTGCACACTTGTGAATCACGACATTCCATCGAACTGTAGTCTTTGTGCTTATTATAGATACGATTGTCTTGCCATCATCAAGCACTTCGGTAGGTCTCGTTTGGCCATGTCTTGCCAAGCAAAATCTGTTATCACTCACGACAATCAACTACAACTGAAGAGTATGCAAACGTTACATTGAATCGGACTAACCAAATCAAGAACACCCTGGACTATTCCGTACCCATAGCCCGATGCCCTTCCCGATCGTCCATGCGCGTATCGTTGTCTGTTGACCCAAAACGCCAGCCATCCCGTGCTAGTCCTAGGGCTCCATTATCATGTCATCGTAATGTGGGATCATCAAACGGCGATCGGGAATGGTACCGACTCTTGTAGGTCCTGCACGAGCTCGGCGACATTGCTCATATATTTGCCAAGCATCTGCTGCTTCTCCTGTGTTGATCGGGTTGCACCCTGCTTGCCATCTTTGTCACCACTTCCCACACGCTTGCTGGGCGCCCTCTGGTGGCCTTTGACGGCTTTCGATGTCGCTTCGGGCATGAGGTAGAAGTAGAAGAACTCCACAACCTTCATCTTGACCTCCTTGGCTGTGCTCCTGGACTTGAAGAGGCTGGCTACAGTCCATAGACCGTCAAGTGTCTCGAATGTGCGGGTGTTTTCCGGTGCTGCTAGTAATGACGATACCAGTACAAGTAGAGCCTGCGATTGGATGGTAGATGGATTGGCGACGTCCAGAAGGTCGAGCAGAACGTTCATGTAGATCTCCTGTCGGAAGAGTGTCCTTGAAGGAGGGTGTAGCAGGAGAACACCCTGAAGCAGGTCAAGTATGGATGAGATGAGCATGTTGTTACTGTCATCTGGAACAGATCAGCCGCTGTAGGACTAGCATGCGATTGAACGACTTACTGCTGGGCATTCCCAAGACTCTTTCCAAGCAACCGATCAACCTCGAAGCCACTGTGTCTGTTAGTGGACTTCTTCTGCGGAAGAGAATGAATGATACACACCATTGCCATCGAAGCCTTCTTGCAGCCTAAAGAACTCCCTGAATGCTGGGTCTGTAGCAACCTGTTCGAGTGATCGAGGTGCCGTATCCTCATGCCGTGCGCTTGTTGACTGCTGTCTTTTTTGTCCTCCTTTTGACCTTGAGCCGACGAGACATATCTGTGCGAGGAGTCCTTCAATCTGGCGTAGACCTTTCTTGATTCTGGTTGTGTCGCGGGATGATATATTGTCGAAAGACAAAGCGAGTAAAGACTCCATGTTGTGTTGACTGGCGCCGCTTGTTACAAGCTCAGAGAGGCCCAAAGGGCGAATGCGACGGTGACGGAGCTATCAGTAGTGATTGTCGGAGACAGAGCAAGAGTAAGAGGCTGTCGTGTGAGTTTAAGGTACGGTACACTGGTAGAACTCCGCAATCACATATCAATCGAACGTTTATCGAAGCCCTACAAACAAAGGTGGATCATTCTGCATAGCAACCGGGATACGGAATAGATCCGGGAAATCGCCGTGGCTGACGGGCTCATGCACCCCAGGCTTGGCAAATATTCACATGCGTTTTTCGGCTCATCCGAAGCCTCCGAAGCGGTGCGCTCCATCACGTGTCGTTCGACATCACCGACCGGCATCGTTTGTTTCAGTCGTGTGACCCGTTTGTCGACTCATCATTGAACACTTCTTTTCATTTAGCTTGCAGTTGAGCGCATCTGACAGTAATATCGACTATCTGGCAACTGTAAAAACATTCGTATACGATCTGAACAGGACTCAAGAGAGAAAAACACCCACTGGAATAATGTTTCTGCCTAATTGATTGCCATAACGCTTCTGCAGCCTTTGCCCAAAACCCCACCGGACTCTGACGGCATACCTGGACGACATCATGACAACACCAGTGGAAGGGAGCTCGCTCTACCCAGACGATTCGTCGGATGCAATTCCAGGCGCAACGCCGAACAACTTCGCTACGCATTTACCTGGACTATATTCCAGCGGCAACCAGGCAAAATCACCGAAAGCGATGCCGGCAGCTGTACTTCCACGCAGGAGCTCCTACGGTGCAGTGTCCGCCATTAATGGCTTCAAGTCTACTCCCCAGCCAGCATTACCCGAGATCGAATGGATGTCGCATACCAAGAAACCGCACAGGAGCAGTCTGCTCCCTACAAGCCCCGAATTGGCCGAGGCCGACGGTGACGAGGAGTTTGTGCTCACATCTGGAACAACATGGTCCAAGGATAAGGAAACCATCCTTACCGGTCCTTACGAATATATGCATGGTCTGCCAGGCAAAGACTTCCGAGCTCAACTAGTTGCTGCTTTCAACGTCTGGCTCAATGTACCCGAGGAAAGCTTGAAGGTTATCACCGAAGTAGTGGGCATGCTACATACCTCATCTCTGCTTGTTGACGATGTGGAAGACAACTCAGTGTTGCGTCGAGGTGTGCCTGTCGCCCACAGCATATTTGGTACGGCGCAGACCATCAACTCTGCAAACTATGTTTATTTCCTGGCCCTACAGGAAGTTTTCAAGCTGAACAACCCGAAAGCGATCGCGATCTACACTGACGAGCTCTTGAATCTCCATCGTGGTCAAGGCATGGACCTCTTCTGGAGAGATACATTGACATGTCCCTCGGAGGATGACTACCTAGAGATGGTGGGCAATAAGACGGGCGGCCTGTTCCGTCTAGCCATCAAACTCATGCAAGCCGAAAGCACAACCAATGTCGACTGCACGCCTCTGGTCAACACAGTCGGAATGCTCTACCAAATCCTGGACGACTACCGCAATCTCTCAGATGACACATATACCGCAAACAAGGGCATGTGTGAGGACTTGACCGAGGGCAAGTTCTCTTTCCCTGTCATTCACAGCATACACACCGCGCCCGAGAACCGCATACTTATCAACATCCTGAAACAAAAGACCAGAGACGAGGACGTCAAGCGGTACGCGGTCGCGTACATGGAGAAGACTGGCAGCTTCGCCTACACACGTAAAGTCTTGCGCGGTTTGACCAAGCGTGCATTGACACAGATCGACGAGCTGGAAAAGGACAGGTCGAACGGGAACCTGATCAGGGCCATTCTAGCCAAGCTTCAAGTGAAGGACTCACGCGACCAAGCACAGTCGACAAATTGAGTGGTGAATATATTGGACGACATCTGGCGAGCGACATTTGCAATTCTGATCTTTACAAATACCCCTTTCGACGTATGTAACGCACGACCAGTTCGCAGAGCTGCAGCACACAATCTGCATGTTTTTGTACACACAAGCTCATTCACATTTTGACCTTTCCCCATCATAGACTTGTGTCAAATAATACCAAAGCCGTCGCTGTCGCTGTCGACCACGGACCCAAGCTTTCTTGAACGCCCCGAACGCCGTGCCCATGCCCCATGTTTTCGTCCAGAAAAGACAAGACTCAGACCTTGACGTGCTGTCCCAGCTTCAGCGCCAACTTGTTGAACTCCTTGTACGCCTCGGTCCACTCGTCGTCGTCGGTCGCTCCCTTGGCACCGCTCTTGGGCGTCACCATAACCACGCTAGTAGGCCTCTTTGTGCTGCCGGCAGCGCCCAGCTCGGCTCTGCTCGTCAGGTAGACGTACGGAATGTTGTGGTCCTCGCAGAGAACAGGGATGTGCGAGATGACGTCGATGGGGGAGATGTCGGCGGCCAGGACGACAATGCCGGATGGGAGGGCGTTGGCGACGGATGGGTTGCCGGCGGGGGTCTTGCGGACTGCTTTTACGACTTCCTTGACACCGCGCTTGAGGCACTTTTGCTTGGCCGCTGGGTTTGGTGTCAGTAAATCGCTGTGGAACAGGATGAAAGATCACGAGATCACTGCTCACCCTTCTTGACGGTCTTGAGGACTTTCTTCCCGTTCTTCTCGTCGCACAATGGGTTCGCGAATGGCACGAGAGCGCTCTTCGGGACATCGCCAGCGACAACGACGGCGTCGCCATCGACCATAGTCGCATCCTCGACCTCGGTAGCATCAACCATGGTATCGTCAGCGGCATCCTCGATTGCGCCGGCCGACTTTCTCTTCTCTTTCTTCTCCTTCTTCTCCTTCTTTACGCCATCGTCCGAGACCTTCTTCTCCTTCTTCTCCTTCTTTTCCGATCTGTCCTTGGCCATTTTTGTGTGTGTGCGACAGGTGCGGGGATTGACTGGTAATAAGCGTGTCGTGGGTCCAGAAATTCTTTGGAGCTTCTTCTTTCGAACTTTTGCAGTTCGACATTCTTGCGGTGTTCGGCGGGAACGCGGGAGTAGCCGTGCAAGATCGGCCGCCCGTCCAATGAACGCTGGTGACAGTGATGGTTCCGAAGTCTAATCACTCACCATCACGAGACCTTTGCAGTTCATGTCTACCTGTAATTCGTCATGCCATCATGTCAACAAGATATATGCTGTGAGAGACGATATTAGACGATTTCGTTATGATTGCCAGTCTCGAAGGACTACCTGAGGAGCTCAAGCTGGTAATCGTCTCCTACTTCGATCTGGAGCCAACCTCAAACGGTATATCAGCATCGAAGGGGTCACTACATGGCTCACTCGGACTTGAACAGACTCCACTAAAGCAGTTATCATGCGTTTCTCGAAGATGGAATTCGATAATCAAGCCTGTCCTACTGTCAAGACTGCTTATACGCATATCTCCACCGGAGAAACAGCCAGACAATCGGACATCCTCTACCAAGTTTCGAGCCGCTCTCCGGGACGCTCCAGATGACATTGAGGAGTTCGTCAAACGTCATGAGGTACCACGAAATCTGCAGAGCTTGACGCTGTACATTCATGAGTCGTTCGCGCAGCTGGGCGAATCGTTACGGAATGCAGCGCAGCATTCGACCGACATCATTTCTATGAACAAGTTCTGGCGGCACCTCTTCAGCCACATCGATCCGATCCGACTAACCATTGTCGCGCCTGTCAGTATCCTCGGCTGGCTGAGTACCGTCGAAGTCGTGACAAGTGACGCCTGGGCATTCCCGCAGATGGAGATCCAATCCCTTGAACTATATCAAGACCGTGGTAGATTCTTCGAATCATCATCATCACCAAGTCCCATGTGGGCTGATGCCTGGGACACCGAGGTGCTCTTTCGTGTCCGTCCTTGGATTCATCTACGCTTGATCGAAGGATCGATGCTCGAAGCCTATGGCGGGTACGAATACTTCAGCAAACAGCCGCCAACGGTCTTGAGGGCAGTATCTACTCCGCGAAGTCCGTCACTGACATCGTTTACGCACAACGTTATCTTCCCCTTCAATACTCATGTCGATTATCCGCACTTGATGTCGTTCTCCTACTACAAGCACATCCATTTGCAGTACGCTCCGGGTCCAGACGACAAGACGCTGGACGATCCGAAAGCGGTACCAAATCGAATCGATTTGAGGGACTGTTGGAGAGAGATTGAACAGATTTATAAGCGTGCGGTGTATCCACCGAGCCCACTGTTCAGGGCCCCGAGCTGTGTCGAGTCATTCAGTAGTGGTGACTGTCACATTGCTTCAGTCAAGTCATTGCTGGATGAAGCCTTTGCATTGCATGTACATGACGGTTGGAAGTCTGATGGACCTGGACGATGGTCGAAAACTGATAAGCGCAATCTTATTGAGCATTGTTAAGCCCGAGCAGTGGAACAATCTTCTTCATCTATGTCTGAACTCACTGCTACCAAGATCTGGGTAGTGCATCAAGTGTCAATATCTGCTAGTACCCCCTGATTCTGCCGGCGTAATAGCGGCCGTGGTCCTGTCTCACGTTGTGAAAATGGATTGACCTCGGCTTGAGTTGGTAATATCCCGTGCGAGTCGAACAGCAACAAACAAAAAACATACGATATCGTCTGACTGTTGCAGAAGCTCGGATCGTAGGATTCGCGGTATATGCGAGTATCTGACGACTTTTGTATAGCGAAGCTCAAACAGGAAGGATGTCCAGGTTGTTTCCACATTGTTCCTGACGGGAAGAAAGAGGGTCCAAGGAGGCAGATGCGATTGGTCAGACAGCCCACGATCCGCGCGTTCCTTCCCCGTTTGGTAGGGGGTTTCGAGTAAAATCATGCCACTCCACGGCTCTTCCCGAGACCTTGACAGACCGCACCGCATCATACCCTTTCTACTACAACTCCCCTCGCTGCGCCCACACTCCTCGATTATTCGCTTTCCGACCCTGGATACTCTCATGACGCTCGATCTATGATACTGGACTGATCAGAAATAGTAACTTCACGACCTGTACATACAGACGATTACTGCTTCACACCAAATCGCGCAATAACATTGGTCACTACAGCCGCTTTGCGCGCGTCTTCTTGCGACCCTGTCACTGGACACTACTGGGCCAGTCGAAGAGATGGAATCCTGGCAGCCAGGAAGTGCAGATGGATCGGAAATTCTAGGCGCAAATGTTCCATACAATCCTAACGACTGGGAAGACTGGCTGAGATGGGATCCGACTGCCGAATCGTTATCGCCCTACGACTCGAGCAAAGACTCGGCAGATTCGCCAGTACATGAAACAAAGGGAGAATCCATGTCATGGCTTGGAAACGATACTACACTTGCGCCGCCGCTCGTTGTTGGGGACGACTCGTCGATGCTTGACATGACTGCTACCTCGGAAAAGGCCTTTGATTTTGGCGACATCAACACTGAACTTGGCGCTCCGTTCGTCTTTGGCAACGACAACCTCATACCACAGATGGACCAGAATTTACAAACCGAGTTTTCCTCGAATAACAACCTGTGGCCGGCGACCGAAGTTGCGTCAGACACAAACCTCTTATCACCCAATGTTGATCAGCATGACTCACGTCGGGCCTCGACATCTACCGCCGGCACAAGCAACATGACTGCGCAGAAACTCAGCCCACAGTCACAATCGCACTCGCACGTAGCATCATCGACCTCGTCAATGTCACCACAGCCGGCAGCGCCCCCGAAGAAGAGGCCTGGTCGAAAGCGAAAGGCGGAGACAGAGGAACCGGATGCAAACGGCGAAGGGCCAGTCAAGAAGACCTCGCACAACGTCATCGAAAAGCGCTATCGCAACAACCTCAACGATAAGATCCTCGAACTTCGTGACAGTGTGCCCAGTCTTCGAGCCATGTCTCGTCCAAACGGCAGCGACGAATCTGAAGATCTTGGAGGGTTGACTCCTGCACACAAGCTCAACAAATCCACCGTCATGGCCAAGGCTACTGAATATATCAAGCATCTGGAAAAGCGCAACCAGACCATGGGTGACGAAATCGCTGATCTCAAAGCTCGGCTGTCCGCACTGGAAAAGTCACAAGCAAAGTCTTCGGCAACTCAAGACAGGCAGTTCGCTGCCACAAATAGTAACGCCAGTCGGTCAAGGCAGTCATCGACGAACTTGCAACCAATGGCAGTTCAGCAACCCATGATGCAACAACCGCAGCAGCAACAATACATGCAACAACATGCTGTTCCCGCGTACGAACCACAGCCTGATATTATCGACGCGAACCAACGACCAGTTGTTAATGCTCGTGGCGGCAATGGCATGATGGGCAAGTTGATGGTCGGTTCGATGGCTGGGCTAATGGTTTTGGAAGGTTTCAATGAGCACGATCAAAATGCTCAAGGTACTTCCAGCCGGGGTCTCTATGCCGCCCCACTGCACTTGTTCAGACGTAGTGGGTTCGTCGCAGGCTCCGCGCCTGTATCTACACACCACGCAGCCATGTCTCTCTTCAAGCTTTCGCTTCTTCTCGGCGCCGTGCTTTACATTGTTCTCCCACTTTTCAAATCGAAACCACGACGCAAGACGCAAACTGTTCCAACCATCTCACTCACTAGAGCAGAGTCGCTTGCCTCGCCGGTCGAGAATCGTCGAAAGGCTTGGCTCACTGCGATTCAAAGCGTTTGGACCCCACGACCTTTCCTACTGGAAGTTGTCGCGGTTGGCATTCGGATGCTTGAGTTGAGCCTACGGAGAATTGTTGGCTTCGAGAGGTATGCTGAGACACTTGGTATGACAAAGGATGATGAGGCTGCTCGTATCAAAGCCTGGGACATTGCTATTGACGCTCAGCTTGCTGGTGGTGACGCAGAGGTCAGCTACTACCGCCTTCTCCTTACACTCATGGCGTCTGGTACGCTTCCAGATTCGCCCATCCGTCTCATGCAAAAGGCTGTCCACTTCCGCATCTTCTTCTGGGAGATTGCAAACGCCGGCTATGGCAATTTGTTCATGTTCAAGGACTTCACCGCCAAGGTCGCCAAAGTTTACTGGGACTCTGCTCGTGTTCAACACAGGGCTCTTGCTTCCGGTAATGCCGCGAAGCAAGACGAGATTGACAATAGTATTGATCGTCTGCCTGACCACTTGGCGTCGCTGATCGAACTCGACTGTGACGAGGTCTTGACTGATGGCATGATTCAACGCGCGTACAACCTCGCCTGGAACAGACCTTCATCGGAGAACACGATGCGCAATGCCACCCTCGACAGCGTCGTAGAAGACCATGCAATCCGATCTCCACTCGACGCTATTTCCGGCTGGTTTGCAAACACCATCACCGATGAAGCGCTCGGCTTGTCGATTCATGACTGCAGTGGTCTTGGCTCCGACATTGACTACCTGATCGACCAAGCCATCAAGACTGCACCACCAGCATCCGCCACTCACACACGTGCTTTGGTCGCTCGTGCCATCTTGATCGACGAAGGACGCGAAGCCAGCATCGTCGCCGCTCTTGTCAGCATGCCATCGTCTGCAGGCTCGTCAAATAACCCATCGACCATGCCTATGAACGTAGTCGACCACGCGCCTTCGACGCCAGACATCCGCACCGCATTGACTCTCGCCAAGATCCTATCGATCGCCTCCTCGGCCAACCCAGCCAGCTCGCAAGTCCACGCAGCTTCTGCGCTCGAAGGCGTCGCAGTCAACGCGTCCAGCCTCACACTCCTGACCGCCATCGCGACGCACAGGGTCCTCGAGATCTTTTCGCAGAACGCCGTACTCTTCACGTTCGGCGAGAGATCTCTCGACGGCCTGGCCACCAATCTTAGGACGTGGGCCGGCACTCGCGCCAGCCGAACGGCTGGCTTGAGCAGAGCAGAGAAGAGCCGCATCGTCTCCCAGTGTCTCAGCGTCGCGAAAAGAGTCGGTGGCTGGAAGGATCAAGAAGAGATCGACAGCGGCTACGGCAGCGCTGCGCACAGCAGACGGGGCAGCGACGAAGTCAGGAGCGCTTGATCATCAGCAGGCATAGGTACAATGTTTTGCACGAATATTTCTTTAGCCAATAGCGATTAGATGGTATTACGGGGGGTATAATGTATCTACGACTCTAGCCAGCATTCTATCATAACATGCTGTAAACGAAGACTTTTTCTACAACCTCGCCTTCGTCGTGCCCCTCAAATCCAACCCCGTGATCTCCTCCAGCTGCGCCACCGCATCCTGCGTGCGTCCCATAACAACCTTAACAGTCCTCAAGCCGCACGCCCTCGCCGCCTTGAGATTCGACCCGATATCATCCAAAAACACCACCTCCTCGGCCTTCACGCCAACATCAGCCCCCCACTTCCGTCTCGCCAACACATCCAGCTCCCTAATCGTGTATTCAAAAATATCCCGGTTCGGTTTGCGCATGCCAACATGCGCCGAACTGACAAAGAGTTCGAAATGCGCCTTGAGCTCTTTATTGAACCGCCCCTCGTGCGTATCCGGGTCGCTGAACGGATGGTCCGCGGGGAAGATGGACGTGTTACTGCACGCCGCGACGATGAATTCCTTCGTCTCGTCGCAGTGCGCTCGCAGCGCTTGCAGCGCCGGGTAGATGTGCGGATCGGGGCGTCTGCTCATGGCCATCATTGCCCAGTACAGCTTCTCGGCGTCGATTCGCGGGACCGGCGGCGCGTTGAAGAGGGCTTCTTCTGCTGCTGTGCCGCCTGCGGCATCTTTCTCGTGTGAGGCATTTTGGGATCGAGACCGCAGATGCTGCGTCCACTGCGCTTTCCACACCGCCTCGTTTTGCAGATCGGAGCCAAAGGCCGCGAAGAAGGATGCGTCGAGTGGGATCTCGCCGCGCTCGAGACGTGCCCAGGCGCCGTTGGGGCCGGAGGCGGAGATCGCGTGGTTGATGTAGCCTGCTGGTAAGGAGTGTGTGTGCTCGTAGGACGCGATTGCGGACATGGGCGACACGACGCAGACGCCGCCGATGTCGAAGAGCAGGACTTTTGGTTTTGGCGACATGGTGGATTGGGATCTGTGGGGTTTGGAGGGGAGGGAGAAAGGGGATTGCTGGTGCTGGGTTTGATGGGTACGAACGGGCACTGGGGTGGTTATATCTACTTGCTGTAGGTGGTTGTGCCGCGAGGCATGTCAATACTCCAGGCCGAGGCTCGTCATGCTTGGCGGGGTGTGGGGGGAAGTTGGGGTCGAAACGTGGGGATGTGCATCTCTTGCGAGTGCGGAACTCACAGTCAGGCTGACACATAACGTGAACGTTTTCCGCACGAGCTGATAGCAAAAGTCTTGATACCGAGTCTATACCGCTCGCTATGCCTCAATGATGCAAAACTCCCCGGTTCGTGTTAATCGCCATACCAAAAAACACCCTGCTTTACCAAGACCAGGGGAATCTACAACCCGTCCAACCATCTTACTCCCCATGTACTGCCCCCGGAAAACAATTAAGCAAAATAGCTCTTCCAAAGCACGCCCTCCAGATCTTCAAGTTGTTCCGGCGTGAACGCCTATCAACAGATTAGTCACAGTTTACAAAACAATGAGAAGTGGAAAACTAACCTTGACATCAACATGCCATGTATCCTGCCTGGTCTTCTTGAAGTCGCTGAGCACAGTCTTGACGCTCTTGCCCACCATACCAGGGTCCGCAGCCGCCTTGGTCGCCAGCGTCGCCAGCACCTCCGGCAACCACACCGGCGGAGGCGAAGTGTAAGGATACGCCTGGATTAGCGCGCCGAGACCGAGGACAGCAGAGTGTCGGACGAGAGTCAGCTTGTTCTGCTCTGGCGTAGGCGTCCCCGGTCCAGCGGCGTTCTTCTTGCGTTTCGGGATCGGGTTGTCGGCTAATTGCTTGCTGAAGCGCGTCTGCAGGTCGACGACGGTGCGTTCGCGGAACGCGAGCGGCGAGCAGCGGATCAGCCCGGAGATGGTAGCGGCGGCGCCGAGACGCACCTCGAGCTGTACGTCTTGCAGCATCTCGCGTACGCAGTCGAATAGGTCTTCTGCCAGGTTCTGCGGGAGAAGGAAGAGTTGGCGGAAGTAGATCACTTGAATGTTGATGAGGATGCGCAGACGCTGGTGCCACGAGGTGCTGGTGCGTCCGATTCGGATCAGCGCGGCGACAAAAGGTGAGTCTTCGCCGCGGCTGTGTGGGATGTTAGGAAAGTGTCGGAAGACATGGTAGGCCAGCGATTGCAGTTCCGGGTCCTCTTTGATATCCATCATGTGGAGGAGTGGCGACATGAATGTGTCTGGAAAGAACTTGACCAGCGAGCTGCAGTCATTGCTTGAGAGCGTTGTATCGAGCCATAGCAATACAGTCTTGCTTGCTTGTGTGTATGGAGTTGGCGTCTGAATGCCTGCAGGTCGCTCCTTCCGCCATTGCTCAAGCTTATCAAAGACTTCCAATACCGTCTTCGTGAAGTCTTCGCCTGGCTGATATGGCCTGACACCCAAGGACGAAGCCTCACGCTGTGCTTCAAGGAGTGTCGGCACATCTTTGTAACCTTCGTGGTATCGTGTCCGGTAGATGGTAGAGATCGTTGTACCCATAATTTCACGCACTCCCTTGTACGGATGGTCGAGATGTGCAAGGAAATTCTCAAGGATAGGCTTCTCCAACTGGAAATGCCAGCCAAGGGTACTAACCAGCAGGTTAAGCATGGAGATCTTGGAACTCTCCTTGAAAGCAGCATTGGTACCCATGTCGAGTCTAAAGCTTGCGAGCCAGTCAACAAGAGGCCAGCACCTGCGGGGATCTTTGCCACCGGTGACCAGACTAAGGAAAGTGTTCCAGTAGCCAACGTTCTCCGGAGTGAGACCATCTTGGAAGATTCGTCTGACGATCGGGAAGACGAATTCCCAAATCTTCTCACGGATCTCTGTTTTCATATCCTCAGCGGTAGTAAGGAAGGCACCGAGAATCTCGGCGGTCGCACGGTGCTGGTGCTTGTCACTTCCGTCCCCGTAAACAGCCTGGGTGAGCTCTTTGATGTCCTCAAACGTCGCACTCGACTTACCCTCAAACACAATCTCAAGCCCGTATGCAACGATCATGGAGCTGGTCATGTGGAATCTGTCCGCGTGGGCATCACGAGGTTCTTGCTTCATGTACTCAAAGTACGATGAGAACCACTGGCGGTCGAGGATCTTGCCGATCTTGACACGAGCGTCCTTTTCAACTTCATCCCAGGGCAACTCGTTGCTGTGCGTAGCGTAAGCTCTCATCGTTGGGGCCCATACGAGCCATCCTGGGTAGTCGGCATCGACGTAGTACTCAGCTTCAGGTTTTGAGAAGCTTTCCATGTAGCTTTGCGTCCAATTAGGTTGATCAGCTTTGACCGGTACCGCGAGCTTATCCGGCGGATATTGCTTGTCAAGCAGATAGTTCTCGTATTTGTGGTCCACAAGAGCTCGGGTCTGGATAAGATTATAGATCGCAATCAGAGCTCCGGCGTACAGGTGACGAAGGGTAGGGTGTGGGTCGATGACACCTTTGACGACCATGTCCAGCATACCATCTGATGCAATTTTCTCAAACCGATAGTCGAGACCGATGACCATAGCAGCGGTTCTCGTGGCTTTCTTCCAGTGCGAATTCTTAGTCAACGTAATGAGCTCTGCGGCAAGTTGTGCCTTTTTGCTCTCGACGACTACCCTTCTTCGTTGTATGTGTTCCATCTTCGGAGTCACTTGCTTGTCGGCTTCCTCGATCGTGCGAGCTATAGAGTTCTCGCTCGTCGCCTGTTTGTCATCGTTGCTTGGAGGCCAGATATTCTTGACAGTGTCGGGGTCCAAGACAGCCATCCTGTCGGACGCCTTGCACATGTCCGCCACTTGAAACCCGGCCGTCTGCACGAGCTTCTGTATGCTAGGTCGATCGGCTTCTGTCACACGAATGAACAGCTTGATCAGTCTTGGCGCAAACTTCCAGTTTCGACCTAGAGGCTTGGCCAAGCTACCAAAGAGAAGAGAAAAGACAGCACCCTTGATTCGAGGAATGTCATTGCCATCCACCGCCTCCTCCAGTGCCTTGAGCAAAGGTGCGATGATCAGGACTTTTGCGCCAATAATGCATTTGGTCGCCGCTTCCGTCGCAGATTGGGCAGTCCTGCGGATCTCGGTATAAACAGAGACACTCGAATGAACCAGGTCGAGAAGCAAGGTCTTGTCCAGATCGGTTGGCGCGTGGGGATGTTCGTTCTGTCGCAGACGCTGGAAATGGTAGAGGTTTGCACGCTTCACCAGCAAAGGTCTTGGATAAGCCTTTCTTGTGCCAGTAAACTTGAAGGGATGAATGTCGGCAGCAAATAGACGAGTCAAACGGTCGAGGACGTGGGCGCTTCGCTCGATGCCAATATCGATGAACCACGATTTGTAAGCTGTATACAACGAGTGGAAGCACTGTACATCATCTTCCTGATTCTTGGTCAAGAATTCGTGCACTTCATGCAGTGTGTTACCAGCCTTGAGGCGGAGCTGATGTGCTTCGGCGTAGACGGGTGAGTCCGTGCTCAAGGGGTAGCCGGTCGGGTACGAGAAAGACTTGTACTGGCGGTCTTCCTCTGGTTGAGATAAGACGTTATCCGCGTCCTGGTCATTACCGTCGTGACGTCCCTGTCCATTGGACAATCCGTTCTCGGTCGTATCCATGGCCGTATTGTAGTATCTTTCTGTCGGTGGTGCGATGGTCTCGTCATCAGATCTGAAAAGGCACGAGACACCTGACAGTGCGAGACGCAATAGAACAAGATATCTCGAGACCTCGTCAGACCAGTCCTTTCCAGTACCATCACGGCGGACTGGCGGGTTTGGGCCGATGAGAGCGTTGAGTGACTCGATGGCGTGGCCTGCTTGCGATTCGAAGATCTTCATTGCAAACTCCAGCTCTCCCTCCGACGGAACATGCCATTTGATGTCAAGGGCCTTGAGATCAGGAACCATGCCCCAATGCTCAGGACCCAGACCCTTCTCTAGATCTGCAGCCTCATATAACGAGTAGTCGACTGTGTACGTGACAGTCAAGTTGAGCAGCAAATGATGGATAAAGTTCGAGACGTGAACCAGTGGTATACCCTTGCATTGTCGCTGCATGAAGTTTGCAATGTCAAAGAGCTCGTCTTTGAACGCCAGCACGTCAGATCCGACGTGGACAACGCACATACTAAGCAAGCTTATGTTCCATACCAGAGCTCTGTCACGAGGTAAAATTTCCGAGCCTGTTGTTCTGGTGGATCCAGCGCCGTTCTCCTCAATCTCGGTACGAATATTTGCGATGAGTGCAGGCAACAGAGTGCCAAGGGCTTTCTTGGGAGAGTTCTTGACCAAAGCATTACTTATAAAGGCCATTGCGTCCCTGGCTTGGTGCACGACGTGATTCGAGATGAATTTTGAGACCTGCTGGAGAGCAATATCGTAGAGCTCGGGCGACAGAGTAGCCAACAATGGGGAGAAAGTCGCAGGCAGAGTATTCACAATATTTTCCTCCGGCGACCCACTACGAACCCTCGACGCGTCGGGCAGGTTTTGAAGCAGTGTAAAGACACGAGCCATGAATGATATGAGGAACTCGCCGAAGCCAGCGGTGGACGATCTCAGAATAGCTTCTTCTTCCTCGGCGGTCAACTCTTTTTCGTAATCGACATCGATCAGTGTGCCCTCTTGCTCGAAGCGGTCGACCTGTTGAGTAACCCATTGTTGCGCCAATGCTGTACCAGACCCTTGGTCCAGATCATCATCCCCATCGGGATCGGCTTTGCGTGTCTTGGTGAGATCGTGGAGTGGAATGTTGTAGCATACTGATTGGATAAAAGCAAGAGAATGCATCGTCTTGTCCAAATCGTTTGCGTCGATACCGGGTAATGCGAGACCAAGAAGGGTGGTCAAATGGCATCTGTAACCCTTCGTCCTAGCCATTATACGGGATAGCATCTGAAGAGACCGAATCGACGAGACGGTCCTGTGGACTTCGACCAAGCCTTGCATGGCAGGATAGATACGTTGCAGAGCGCCAGGTAGAATAAGAGATGGCTCAAGGTAGGCCAGACTTTGCAGTGTAGATAACGAGTAGTTCATAGCGGTACCGCTCTTGGCAAAGATACCCATGAATACCACATCTCGGAGGCATATTACGAATCTTCTTCGAATCTCTGGGGTCAGTTTGCGCGACTCTGGCACATCGTACTCGCCGGAGTGTTCCCTGTTCCACCGCATGACGAAGAAATCGGAAAGATAATACACCATTTGTGCAAGACTCTTGGTCCAAGAGCCAGAGTTCGAGGGGTGGAAGAAGGTCTCGATACCTTGAATCAGGCCCTCGAGCTGGGAAAGGGTTGATTTCTCCTTGTCAAGACATGCTGGGGACAGTGACATGACGATCCATCGAGCAATGCTGTGCGTCATTGGATGCTTGCGCTGGTCGCGCTCCAAGAGTACTGAGAGACCTGCACCGAGATCGACGGATGCACTATATGGGGATGTCGATTGTCCAACGGGGATCTCTAGTAGTCGCAGAACAGCATTGAAGACAAATGAAGATTGCTCTTCGGTGAAGACTCCGTATTCAGACCACGGGATGTGCTCCGATCCAAGAGACTCTCTCGCCATGCGTGAGAGGATCTCAATGAAGCGTTGATCAGCCATCATGGAACGACTGACAATAGACCAGAGATGAAAAAGCGTGGGCAGATAATTTTGCGGCAACACTTCTGGAGCATTCTCTGGAGGAGGCGCAGTAGGGAACAGCAAGGTGAGCAGGCTGATCACGACAAAAGCTTGTTCGGAAAAGGACATGGTGAAGAAAGGCAAGAACTCTTCAAGCATTGCAGGGATATCCCTGGGATCGAAGAACAGCTGGGCAAAGGTACACAACTTGATCAAGGTGCGGGGGTTCCTTTTGCTCGAGTATGTGTTCTGCGTTGCAAACTCACTAGGCAAGACAAAGATCTTCAGTTCCTTGTATAGCGGCCTCCAGTCCAGAACAAGGTCTTTGCCTGGTCGAAGGTAATGCTTCCTTTTGGTCAACACCATGAACATGCTAGCAAAGCGTTCTGCGACAGCATAGTCGATGCCAGGAGCTAGTGCGAGCTCGTAGTACAACTTCACCAGTGTCGTCCGTTGCCGTCTTGTGAGGTCGAATTTAAGCGCCATCCATCCCCGTATCTCTTTCGTCCAATGAACCGCACCCGGTACAAAGTCTCCTGCAGAAACACAAATGTACAGATGCCTGATCATCTCATCCAGATCTTGCTCCCGCCGTTGTTGCGACTCTGTCTCGTATGGTAGGTATCTGGTGTATGGGAAGACACGAGGTCGAGATCGGCCTATCTTTTCAACGTCGAAATCTGCTGCATCGCTGTCTGCTTCACGCCACAGACCGCCAGGTGAGGTCGCGCGTGAGTCTTCTCTACTGCTCGCATCGCGAATATCCAGTACCAGCTTTGTACCGCCCTCTGAGCTCTTGTCTTGATCGCGGAGCGATGACATGGTTGTATGGGTATTGTTATGTCGCCGTTGTGCGATTCATCGAAAGTGAGATGAATACCAACAAGAAGATGGCGAGGTAGACAAGCTGAGAAGGTAAAGAGTCGGCTCACACGACCACTGTAGACGGCGAGGCGTTGAAGCTCGAGATGTGTAAGCGTCGTTTGCCGCCCAGAATCTGCCGATCTAGTCGTGATTCTGAATGATATCTAGAATACGTGTCTAGAGATATGTCGGTATAGCGGCGATGTCTATCGGTCGCAGTACTGTCGTGGGTGAAGCTGTAGGGACAAGAGTGTTTCTATGATGCCACCAAACGGACTTGCTCTGCCTGAGATGTGAGAATCTGGGGTCGACTCCAGCGGCGTCTCGGTCCGCGATCGTTGAACGCGTCTGGAGGATCTGGACCTTTGAAACAAGCTGGATATCGACTTGTTCTTATTATATCAGAAAATCGGAGTGATGAGATTTGGAAGCGAGATTGGCGCGTGAAAGAAGCGTGGTACAGGTTTGTACATATACGGTCGCACAACATAAAGTGTGTGATCCGGGCACCAGGCACCACCGACCGCGCAAGCAAAGCACGCGAGACAACGACGACTCTACTGCCTAGCGACCACAAACTCCTGAGTCGCCACCAGTTCTCTTCATTCTGTCATGGCGTCTTACTATGACATCGACGCGATCCTGACCGACGCGCAAAAGGTCCCATGCACATTCGAAATCACCGTACCGAATCTGGGTTACCTGAACGGCAATGCAGGCGAGGACATCAAAGAGGGAACTAAGATCGAGCTGCCACTATGGCTGGGAGAAATGCTCGCAGTCAGTCAGCCATCCGGCAGCTCAGCCTTGACGACACTGGACATGCCGGCTTCACTTTCACAACGCGTGATGAACGCGCTCAAAGCGGATCCAAAGACGGTCGATCTCAGAGCGCAGGCGCAGCACTTTTACGGCATCGGTGCTCGCATGCTGGAGTTGTTTGAAGAAGAGGAAATGATTGATGTCTTGACTCTGACTTTCAAGAAGCGCGCGGCTGAGATTGCTGATCAAGCGCACAATTCGAGAAGCATTATGGGTGGGGGCGCTGAGTTCATGCGTAGCTTGGAGGAGACCGAGAGGCGGCTGTTTCACGCAGCTCACGATGGAAGTACGGCGGTTAAGAAGTGGTTCGAAAACGCTGGCAAGACATGAGTTCGCTTCGCAAGCGATATGTACCATGAGTCTTGCGGTAACATGATTCGAAGGGGATGCCCAAGTGACGTCCTTGCGATCAATAGCTACCACAGCTGAAGAGAACCACACAGCCAGCACACGCGTCGAGCACGAACGAAAATGCAGCACGGCTTTCTAGTCATGCAAGACATAATGACCAGGAGATTGACTACGACGCTGGAGGCGCCTGGCAATGGGCGGTGATGATAGGTGGTCGCGTGGTGATGGTGAAATGGATAGAGGCGAAGGATAATCGGTACAGTGGACGTTACGACGAAGACACTTGAACATAGTAACCACATCTCACGAGACAGTAGTACTTATCAAGGCCAATATCACACCGATCAGGGTCGTGGGTATCATTGAATATTGAAGCCTGAAGTGAAGCTAAAAGGTCCTTTTTGTTGGCATCCACTACCTGTGCAGAAAACCAGATCACTCAAACGCCAATGCTATATGAAGAACAAGATCATGACATCTAGATCTTGATGGCGGACTCGAGGGCCTTGGTCTTCTTGGTCTGGCGAGCAATTGCCTTGGCACCCATGATACCACCACCCCAGTGACGCTTGGCCTCCTCGTTCTCGGCCATGTAGCCGGTCTTGATGGTGTCGACGAGCTTGGAGAGCTCGTTCTTGTCCTCCTGGCGGACCTCGGTGAAAGCAAGGACGGCGGCGGTCTGGACATGGATTAGTGTATGACTGTTAACTTCCGATATTATAGTGTCTCACCTTCTTGTGGACGACAGTGCCGAGTCTGGCCTTGCCCTTCACAATGGCGTATGGGACACCCATCTTCTTGCAGAGAGCTGGCAAGAAGATGACGAGCTCGATTGGGTCGACATCGTTTGGAATGAGGACGAGAGAGGCCTTCTTGTTCTCAATCAAGGCAACGACGTGGTTGAGACCGTACTTGACGGTGTATGGCTTCTTGCTGACGTCCTCCTTCTTCTTGCCGTCCTTGACAGCGGTGGCCTCCTGGAGGAGACGCTCCTTCTTCTCGGCCTTGGTCTCTGGGCGGTACTTGTTGAGGAGCTTGAAGGTCTGGGCGGCGCTGTTGCGGTCGAGGACGTTGTTGAACTGAGCGATGGCTGGTGGGACCTTGAGGCGCATGTTCAAGATCTTGCGCTGGCGCTGGAGACGAACATACTCGGGCCACTTTACGGAGCGGGAGAGGTTGCGTCTTGGCTGGATGTCCTGACCAATACCAAAGTTGCGTGGGCGCCTCTCAATGAGAGGGTTCTGTTCGCATGTAAGTATCTGTCGCGTGATCTGGAAGAGGATATCAACGTACCTTGGCCTGCTTCTTGGAGACACCGGCCTTGGTGGCAGGGAACGGGGCCGGAGCCGCCTTCTTTCCGGACTTTGGAGGCTATCATTGAGAAACGCAATCAGCACAAGTTCGTAATGCATGATCGCCTTGTCTCTAAAGGGTAGCGTGGTGTATTTCTACGCCCACGCTACCCAAGCCAAATATGCGCTCATCCTCGTACAGTGAAGTAAAGGTACAGCGATGGTCACAGCTGTGGAATCATTGCGGTCGCAATGCCAGACAGTGCCGTTAAAGGACAAAGCGATTGTGTTGGTATGAGCTTACCATTTTGATTGATGTGTGCAACGAGTTACTGTTGGTTAGTAGTCGAGGACGAAGCTGAAATGTCGAAAAGTCGTAGAGAATTCGTCTTCGTGGAGTCTGCGGTGCGGGAAGCCGCGGCCGACGTTTATCCGATAATCGTGCTTCTCGGTGCCAAGACCTTCAATCCAGGGCGAGGAACGACCGCAGGTGGCATCTTCTGTTATGAATATCGCTGTCGATGTAGATGTATCACGGAGTCAAATCATCGTTTGTGATCTTTGTGCAGGCCCGATATTCCGAGTCTTCGAGGTCGATGTAGGTCAATACTGTAAGTTACATATCTTGTAGCCTTGCTGATTAAGATTCATTGGTCAGCGCTGCGGCAGGGCTCCAGGTTCCTTCGAGCAATACCGATACCTCAACTGTTGGGCTTCGAATAGCGTAGGTTGTAGGAAGACCTCACGACTTGTTTCAGTGATCACGCTTCATCATCCATCTGACCATCATGCCCCTCACTGTACTCACTGACGCCGACGTGCAGGAGGTCTTGTTCTCACTAAGTCGGGACGATGTCTTGGAGTTGCAGCAGTCGTTAGGTGACGCATTACATCACTACTCGACTTCCAACGAAGACAATGGATGCTGCTCGTCATATCAGCCTCTCAGGACATCTCTAAAGCGAGGCGATGGAAGAACGACACTTTTCATGCCTGCAAGTAGTGAGAACGGACTCGGTATGAAAGTTGTCACACTCCAGGCTCCAGAAGACTCGACGGTTTCGGGTGTGGACAGACTGTCTCTCTCTTCATCTAAGCCATCGCAATCGCCGCGAGGTTCTGTGTCTACTACGTCATCTTCAAGCTCGGCCAACGTACCACAACCTACGCCTTCAATCTCGAGCTCGGATAGTACAACACCACGCGGATCGCTCAGCATCTTTTCTCCTGACGGTACACCGATAGCTTTGATCAACGCTGAAGAGCTGACGGCTTTTCGCACCGCTCTCGCCAGCTGCGCCATGCTCAAGAAGCGACATTCGGTGCACGACGTTACCGTGTTCGGCGCAGGCAAGCAGGCTTACTGGCATATCCGACTAGCCATGCTTCTCCGAGGAGATGAGATCCACCACGTCAACATCATCAACAGATCTTTCGACCGTGCCAGAGATATGTTGATTCGACTCTACCATCCCAGACCTGACGATCCGGACTATGTGAACCCGATCGGCTACAAGTACGGAAGCAAGACGAAGACAGCAATCATCACGCCATCACATGCCGAGTACACCCGACTACTGAAGGAATACGTTCGGTCTGCGAACGTCATTTTCTGCACAACACCGAGCACCGAACCGCTCTTCCCCGCATCTTATCTCACGAACCCAGAAGGCAGAAAGAAGGGCCGCTACATCGCCTGTGTCGGCTCGTACAAGCCGCACATGATCGAGTTGCACCCGGACATCGTCAAGCAAGCCGTCGCACCTCATCACGAGCACCGACACTTTCACAAGCACCAGAAAGAAGGAGGCGCGGTCATCGTCGATAGTGTCGAAGCATGTCTGCAAGAAGCCGGTGAAGTCATTCAGGCCAAGCTGCAGCCACACGAGGTCGTGGAACTGGGTGAGCTCATCATGCTTCGGAAAGAATCCGAGAAGAAGGCGAAAGAAGGCATGTTCCAGGACGGTGACAAAGCTGGATTGCAGCTTCAGGAAGCTACTGGCCTCCATCAGTGGTTGACGAAAGGCAATGTCATCTACAAGAGTGTCGGTCTTGGTCTGATGGATGTTGTTGTTGGTAGTGAGTTGGTGCGATTAGCGAGGCAGCGCGGCATCGGCACTACGATTCAGGACTTTTGAGACAGAGCTTCTTAGCTTGGTCGTGGCAGGCAACGCTCTTTTGCTGCATGTGCGTTGTCGAATGATCAGTGTTTTGGAAGCCTATGATGTATACCGCCATATTCATGTCTCCAACGGTATAGCGGAAACCAGTTCTATGCAACTAATGAGAAGGATCTAATGTTGGCGAACACGACACTATTGCACAGCGTCTACTAGTGGGCACTATCTGACCGCAGCCCTACCAGATCAAACATCCGCACCCTCACTTCCACAACCGTCAATCACTCCCCAATCCCCCTCAATCTATCCATCCAATCCGCCCTCAACTCCTCCATAGCCTCCCAAGCAAGCGCGCCCGACTCCTCAAACCCCTCCCTAGCCTCCTGACTAAGCGTCTTGGCCCCAGGCTCACGACCGCCATTAATCCTCATCCCGCCATCCGGCGTCTGACCCACAACACCGCACCAGCCCCAGCCCTCGACCTCGGTCCTAATAACGCGCTCGCCACCACTGATATCCGTACTACTGCCCCATTTCGACTTATTCATACCGGGCGCAGACGACCAAGTAGTAGTACTCTCACTCCTCCCAGACGGTTGTTGATTCGCGTTCTCGGCCACGGATTCCAGCGACAGGAGATACGACTCGGGCGACAGGGCGAGCCAGACGACGCTCACGGCGCCCAGGTACGGCGCGATGGTGTGCCAGGGCGACTGCAGCAGGCGCGCGACGTAGAACGTCACGATCATGCTGAGCTTCAGCACGTACGGCAGGCCGGCGATCGACGTGGCGCAGATGCCAGGGTGGCAGAGGTATTGCGTCGGAGGCGCGGTGTCGGGGTCTGCGGAGGGCGGCAGGAAGGAGGAGACGTGGCGTTGGGTTGAGGGGAGCGAGCATGTCAGGACTAGCAGGTCCGTTAGGCGTTTGCTGCTTTCGTATGAGGTTTGTCCGGACAGGCCTTGCAGGTCCGTCAGGGTGAAAGAGTGGGCGTAGGCTTCGATTGAGGACACCCAGATTATCCGGCTGCGTTGTGCTTCGTCGTGGGCCGTTGCGCGCGACTCTAGAAGCGGCGAGAGCAGGTGCACGAGCATGTAGTGTCCAAACACATTGGCCGTGAACGTCTCGCCCAGCGGGGGCTCCGTCTCGTGCGCTGTGCTCTGGGCGATGCTCTTGCTCGCGTTGCTATTCGTTCTTGATCCTTGCCCAACCGAAGGAAGTTGCGGCTTCGTCACCCGTCCCACGTATCCCAGCTTGTAGGTCGGCCATGTCACTGACGCCGGCATGTTGGTCAAGACACCCCAGATAGCCACTGGCCAATTCCAGCCTTTCCAGCCTCCGACCCCGGCGTTCAGGATCAAGACGTCGATGTGTAGTTGTCGTTGTAGTAACCTCTTTGCCAGTGCCTTGACCGATATCAGCGATAGCAGATCCAATTGTTCTCCTTCGAGACGGATGCGGTTGCGCTGGGCGGTGCGGAGGGATTCATTGCTGCGGTATGATTGTGACAGTGTCTTCTCCACGTGTTGGTTCAGGCTCTTCAGTGTCTCGTCATTCTTCCGCTTGTCACGTGTTGTGAACAGAAGGTGGAGTGACTGCTCGTTCGGTCTCGTTGCTAGGAATTCGTCGATGAGTCGGCAGCAGGTTGCGTATCCGAGGCCGCTACGAACTATCAGATCTGTTCAGTAGTGAATTTGACAGATACGTACGCATTGGCTCCGGTCAAAAGTACTGTGTAGGTATCGGACGTGGAATCTGAATAGGCGTTCATGGTTGTTCAGAGGTGGGCGGAGAAGTGGTCCAGGCTGCTTGGGCAAAGCGAGGCGCGATTGAACGACGCGACTTGGGCAATGAAATTACAGGTTTCAAGATTGTACGATTTCTGTAGATAAAAAGACAGGTCAGGACGTGTCAAACCTACGTGAGATGAATATAGCTATCACAGCTGTAGCTCAGTACGCAAAACATGTCAAAAGGAGCACGCTAAATCTTGACATTTTTTGTAGAAATAGGCACAGTACAACCAAGCGAAAGTAACGTTGCGGTTGGTGTTGGTCCTCGTAGAATCCAATTCAATCCATTCGCTATATCAAAAGTCTTACTCCTCTGTATCATGCCTACGTCTTGTATCATATCCATAAAACTGTTTAGGAGTGTAATCCGGCTCATAACGCCCATCCCATGCTCAAATCATCAATCAATCCATCTCTTACGGTCTAAAATGCAACGCAAAGCATTTCCCACATCTAAGCAGTAGCCTTGAGGTTCTCGTTGTGCTCCTTGATCTCGGTGAAGGTCTCCGGCCAGATGAAAGCACGCTCGGTCTTTGGGGTCATGGCAGCAAAAGTGGAAACAGCATTCTTGGAGCTTGCTCTTCTCCACAAGTTGGCGCGTGGGTTGAAGTTGATAGGGAGACCCTTGCCCTTGGTCTTCTCGTCGTCGACCTTGGCGATCTTGATGATCTCCTTTTGAATGTCGCCAAAAGTGTCGTATGGAATGTAAGCAATCTTGTGCTCGATGCAGTACTCCTCGAGGGCGAGACCGCGGCGGGCGAAGAGGAGATCGGCAGATCTGGCGGCTGGCAGGTCCGAGACACCGTCACCGATCATGACAACCATGGGGATTTGTCCATCCTCGGCCTCGATCTTTGCAGCCTCCTTGTACTCGTTGATGGACAGGGCCTTGTCGTGGCCGTGAGGAGTGTCGTGACGCCAAACAACCTGCCAGTTGGTACCCTCGTCGTTGATGACAGCGTCGTTGGCGATAATGTCGATTCCAGAGCTAGCCTCTTCACCGAGGAAGTGGTCGAGGACAGAGCGGAGGACAGGCCTGAGACCGGCGGAAATGACGTTGAATGGAATGTCGTTCTTGACACAGAACTGGTGAAAGTTCTGGAACTGCGGGTCAATCTCAAGAGCACCCTTCATCTCGTTGAATCCGTCTGCGAAAGGAACATTGAGGGAACCCCACATCTCCTCGGAAACATCGCGGAAGGATCTCTCGCCAGACTTGATCTGCTTGTCGAGGATCTCGCGTTGTTCGGAACCGCAGCCGAACTTGTTGAAAAGAATGTGACCAGTGTCTTGCATGAAGATTGTGCCGTCAAAGTCGGAGAAGCAGACAATCTTTCTCTTGGTGTTGAGCTTGTCAGTTGGTGGCATGCTGCTTTGCGGGGCCTTCAGGTCCTTAGCCTGGACATTTGGAGCGTCAACAGCAGAGGGAGCCATTGTCTGTGGTATGGACTGAGAGTGTTGAGGTGGTGTAAGAAGAGGAGTTCGAGATGAGGGTTGAAAGAAAAACACAGATCCGAAGGAAGGAACCAGACGGTAGAGGAATGATAACGTCAGATCAGCAAAGGAGGACAAGACCAAAAATGTGGACTGGCAACGACTAATAAATTGGGTCGAATTCTTGGGTTGACATGCTTCCGCAAACTTTAGTTGAGGGTTGCCGCATGGAAGCGGTGGCACCTGGGGATAGCAGCATGGCGCGGTCGTGATAGGTTGGGTTAGCTTAACCGTTGACCGCCTCCGCCAGCTTCAGCAGGAAATGCGTATCGAGTAGCGCGGGTGACGGAATCATGAGTAGTACTGATAGGAAGGGAGCGCATACTGCCACAGTGGAACAGAACGGGTTGGGTTGGGCAACGAACAACAAAGCCCCTCCCCCTCCTCCAGTCGCTCTCCAGAATTTTACCCACGCAAGCGGCCGGCTAGTCTGGAACAAGGAACGGAGAAAGACGACGGGCAAAAGATTCCGATCGCACAGACGGGATTGCTGCTTGCTGTCATGATGCAAGATTCTGTACGGCGGCCGTGTGGTGCTGCATAAGGTAGCCAGCTGATTTATGCTGGCGGTGAGAGGGCTCGATTAGGGGAGAAAATTAGGCAGATGTTGAGGATCGTCACAATCGCATTCGTGTACAAATCCAGGTCCGCTTCGAAGAGCCGCAGTATTATTGTCCATTGATTGGCCCGTCTCCAGCTGGATTGAAAGCTAATCCATATCTGTGGCGAAACGCCTCGAAAGTGTCTTTGCCCGAGTCAACCATTCCTTCTGTGTACTGCTGGGTTTGGCGGAGCAGCAGAGATGGCCAAGTACAACGCGCACTCGACAGCATCGACATCGAACTCTTCAAGAATGTTTCTCGCTTCTTGCCGCTGAGAAAAGACCTCTACCAGGCACGAGCAGGCCCCGAGTTTGGTATTCCTATCCTCGTGTACCTGTCGATCTGGCGAGGCGCAAAAGTGACTTTCTGCGGAGCCGCAAGTGCGTCGATCGGTACATGTTGATGTGATTGTTTCCTGGCCGATTGTTATGTACTCCTTGGTAAACGGTCGAATGTAAGTGCGCTTGTCATTGCATCGTCGCAGTAGCTGCTGAATACATGTCAGTAGAAGTGTTTGTGGCAGGTTGGCCGTTTGTATGCGCTGAGCTTGTGGAAGGTGGGCTGTCTAAGGTAGGTATCTCGAGTAGGCTGCCTGGTGTTTGGGTCTCGTGTGGATGTGCGACAGATAGATCAAGTGTCGTGTGACTCGTGAACGTATGCTGACTGCATGCATTGGACGATTGGACGATGAGTACTGAATATACAAGGAATATAACAGTACCCTAGTGTGATGACAGTGTGTTACCGTGGAGAGGGCTAGGAACATGAACAGACTACAGCATCAATGTGGAAATTGAACACTGTACATGTAGGTGGGGTTTCCGCAAGGCAGGAGCGTCATTCCGTCACATGCAAGGTACCTTACTATCAGATTCAAAGGCGATTGTACGAGAGAAGCTGGTTTATTACAAGAGAAGTTGAACTATGCACCAACGAAGAGGGAATCTCTGCCAAAGAAATTCGGACTGACAGCGCTTTTAGCTCGCCTCCGTGAGCCAATTCCATCCATCACTCTGATATCCGCTTGCCCGCGGACGGGCATATTGATTACCCATATCGTATGTTTATAATGACACCCCGAGTGACTCGGTCTCACCATCTCCTTCCCTGCTTCCTGTACCACCTTGCTGTAATAGCTGCTGTACACTGAAAAGGATCAACCGATCATTCAACCGATTGCCAAACCCCAATCCTACAAAAACGCCGTGAATCCTTGGACCATACCATTGGTCGTGGGAACAGTCAATCACTGTGTGGTGGTGTATCTTGAACGCAAAACTCTCCAAATGCTACAATGCTCTTTCTCTCCTTTATCTCGACGGTATTGACAGAAGGGGAATGGCGGGACTATATCAGACCAGCCAATCTGAGGTTCTCCTGGATGATGATGTCTAGAACATGTCAGTACTTTCTTTCTTGGCCTTATTCATGATGGTACATTGCTTACCGTTAACAGCGGCCATGACGAATCTTATCTGCATGGTATCCGTCGCGCAGGTAAAGTGGGTGTAGATTTGCTTGGTCTCGTGCTGGTTCAAGCTGACGAATCTGTTGAGTATGTAGTCGCACGCGGCGGCGTAGTCTGGACCTCCCTCGTAATCCGGGAAGTAGTTCTTCATTGGGCTGACTGGAAGCTTCTCCTTGAATCTGTCGATCTTATTCAAGAAAAGAATGATGCTGGTCTTGACGAACCATCGCGAGTTGCAGATCGAGTCGAAAAGAGTGAGCGCTTCCTGCATACGGTTGACAGTTTCATCTTCGAAGAGCAACTGGTCGTACTCTGAGATGGCGACCAAGAAAAGAATGGTGGTAACATTCTCAAAGCAATGGATCCACTTCTTACGCTCAGAACGTTGACCACCGACATCGAACATGCGGTAGGTGAGATCGCCAATGATGAAAGTCGTCTCGGTGATACCAGTAGTCTTGACACGAGAGCGCAGAACATCCTGGTCGTTTGGAACGTAGTCGGGTGTTGCAATGCGGTCGATCGAGTCAAAGTAGTATTTGGCAGAGTCGTTGAGTTGGTACTCGCGCGACCTTTGGAAGCAGGCCTGAACACCAACATCTTTCCAGAGGGTGGAGATGGCGTTGCCGACCTCCGGTGGAAGGCTGTCACCCTCGATCTGTGCTGGCTGCATGAAGATGGTTTGGACGTGGTATTCAGCGCGCTGGTCGTCAAGAGGAAGCTCCAGTGATTCCATAGCCTCGAGGATAACGCGCATTGACTGGACAGTGTTGGAAAAGATGATCTCCTTGAATGATTCCCTCTCATCGCGAGAGTAGCCGCCCTCGTGGATGAGCTTCATCTGCTTGAGAATAGTAGATTTGCCGGATTCACCAGCACCTGCGAAGATCCTGTTAGCCAACGCATTCTCGTACTGTGACCTAAGCAAGTGCGTGATTGTTCGTACCGAGCAGCAACATCTTGATCTCGTTCCTCTGCATCATTCTGTCCTTCTTCAGCTGGTTCTCAATCTCCTCGTTCCTCTGCTTCCCCTCCTTGTCCTCTGTGCTCATTCCGCAACCCATCTTGGCGGTGTTGTGTGAAGATCTTGTTTAGGATATGCGATTTGAAAAGGCGAAGTCGTCTGAAGGCAAAGAAGTGTTAGTATCGTGCTTGACCTGAATGCGTTGATGGTTGCGGCGATAGTCAAGCTGCTGGAGCGATTTCAAATTACCACGTTGTATGTGACAGTGTTTCTTGGAGGCAGCAGTCGAGCTCTTGTACTGAGTAACCCAGCAGGTCAAGAACAGTAGGCGAAAGCCGTCAAGACCTGCCGAATAATCTGGGAACCATTGGAGTATAGATACATACCGACAGATACTGCGACGAGCTGACTGCGCTGAAAGTGCTGCAAGCAAATGCTGTGCCCAAGCGACCTCCGAGATTGTATCGCCGTGAAGAATTGAGTGGACCAGACGCGCAAATCGGTAGATTACGAATACGTCTGCTGGAGGTTGCGCAAACTAATCTGCTGATATGAGCCAATGTCAAATGGCGAGATGGACGTGGAAGAGGCAGTTACAAGTTGTGTAGGCGCAGACTGTCGGCAGTGATGCTGTGCGACCTTGAGAAGAGTAAGGTAGTGCTTGCTGCGAGAGAATTGCAGCTGGCGATGAGGACGGAGGGTGGATGAAAGCAAGAGTGCAAATTGGAGAAGCAAGAAGACTGGACCAGGTCTGGCAATGATCAGGGGTTTGTTCGACTGAGGCTGGCAGGGTCAGATAGTAGGGCAGCTGGGACCAGGTACAGTAGGTATTACCCTTCCTGCTAGTACGAATTGGGGTTGCTCGTCTCGGGTAAAAGTGACTATTAGTGGACCCGTCCCGTCTACTATTTCAGTTAGACTAGGCAGATGTCCCGCAGGACATCAAAAATGTGACTGGGATTCTCTGCCAAAGGTGCAATCGACCGGTAGAAACCATCGTCAAGCAGCTACCATGGCAGTCTACCGCTGTAGACCGATTGTATATCGAACGGCCAGTCACGATAGAATTTTCAATTTGGAACAACCATCTCGGAGACGACCAACGGCGAAGCACATGGTGCGTGGTAGTACACAGTGTATTGCATTGCATCTCACGACACGCAGAAGTTTCGATTTTCAGTTCGAAACAATGAGACGTCTATAGACCAGCTCAATCTCTCGTCACATCCGGAGACAGATGACTTTCGGTCCTCCAGATACAATCTGACTCAGCCTTGACACCCACCATGTCCTCACATTCGCGTTTCAGCGTCCGTATCTGAACTCTCCTGCATTACGCACGCATCAGACACTTAGATCGACTGCGAAACGATACACTACAGTTGGCGATCAAACTCCGGAGCTTTCATGCGGCGTTATCCTTCCAAAACGCTTCTACTGCTTTTGCTTGCGGCCACAGCTATCGAATGCAGTCTGTTGCAGTCGCAGAGTGGACCACCGATCGACGCAAGACCTCTTTCTTGTTGAAGGAGTACAACTGCACTTGGTCCGCTTGTGCTACAGCTCACGCAGATCTAGGTAGTGCAATTGTTTCATCTTCCAACCACATCTGAACGAGTCGATGCGAGTCTCTGACACAACAGTTGCAAGCACAACATGGAATACTGCAGTGCACGTCTCGTTCTACACATTCGACCTCTATCTTTTTGAGGGCTCACTCGTGAATGTCAATTCTTCCATCAAGCTTCCGCGGCCCGATGAGACGAGACAGTGATAATATACCAAAGCACAAAATTACTGCTGCAAGCCACGATCTGTGGTTGACTTTCCCGCTCCACAAACTATGAATCTCTGAAACACTGGCCGCACCCTCTGCGTATCCACTATCGACTTTCCACCTTCCACTCGGCTTCCACGGCGGCAAGAAAACATACAGACCCTGCTCTATAACTACATGTGTTGCCTAGAAGTGAGACATCCATTGGCATATACGCACCGATGCTTCGACGTTGTTCTATCCCAACCTCGTCATGCGAAATAGCCCACGAGAATTCGATGACTGTCCACGAGACAGAACTGTCTCTAACGACTTCAACCCGCGTGATGAATATTGCTCAAGCCACTATACCCGAGGCGTCTGTTAACGATCGACTACGGCCGCCATAGAAACGACCGTTACAGGGCCGTTTTGCCACGTGTGGTTGCTCTCGGTTAGATGTGACTGTGTCAGGACAGCAGACCCAATCTACGACTTGTGGCCCGGCCGCGTGAGGAAAGTTTGCAACGAGATGTGTTCAAAGCCATGCCCGGAGTCGACGCAGCTAGTCACGCGACTTTCGACAATACTAACATCAGTAGGTCTGCATCGTCAACGCTCCAGTGCCATTCGTGTCTGCCTCATGTTTCGCCGCGACTTGCGGCTTGAACTCTAGACCAACTTGAACATGCGCGCTGGTTGCACGCCGTGATGCCGGGTGCCAATGTAGCAAGAAGATTCGCTACCATAAGGAGTACTTTGACATTATCCATATCGGTTAAGCTGAGGTTTCTGCATCCTTCAGTTCCAAGTCCGGCCTGTTACCCTTCGACTCCTCCGTCTCCACAATCAACGCCTGGTTTCCGCTCTCCTCATCAAAGGTATAGCTCCTACACTCGGCATTGCTCCACATCCTCGTCGTCTGTTCGCCCTCATCCGTGAAGTTGCCAGTGATGGCATGCGCAAACGACCCGTGACTGACAAGCACGACATGCTTCTCCGGCCTATCCTTGATGAAACACCTGAGCTGCCTGGCCCGCTCTATCTGCGCTTCCGCATCGGGAGCGAATCGCCCGATATTGCGATACCAGTACGGGTGGACCTCCTCTATCCGATAGGTATCGATCAAATCGCCAAAGGCATCTTTCAATTCTTGGGTCTTTGAACCGGTGTCCATGCTTTCGTCGCTGGCTTCTTGAGCCAGTGGGACCAGCAAGATCTTTCCGAGGCGATCGACTACTGGCTGGAAGGAGTATTTGCAGGTTTGTATGGTTCGCTTCATAGGACTGGCCATGAGCAGCTCGATTTTGTCGTGGTGAGGGAAGTTCTTGCACAGTTCTTCGCATTGACCCCTGCCCTTGTCGGTGAGGAACGGATCCTGTATATCTTCACCGCGGTGGGCGGAGTTGTGGTAGCCCTCTGCATGGCGCACGATATAAAGAGTGGGAGCCATGACTGGTCGCGTGCTGAGTGCTGCTGTAGTGGTGAAGGAGATGCTGATTGCGTGCTGGTATTGAGCCACACATCATGGGCATGCGCTCACTTATAACTAACATGCTGAACTCTCTGCATCCGGCAGCATGCGAGCAGGACGTGGTCAGCGTCTTGGAGACGCGATTGGCTTTACTCTTGTAGACGCGTTTAGGTGAAGCCAAGACTCAACTTCTGGAAGGTCGATGTCATGCCGCGGAAGCCGAACACCTTCAGGGGAAGCCGGGGGGAAGCCAAGCACTTGGGATGCTCGACGTGCGCCACTTATAGTTCACAGCAGTGACAACCTGAACACTCTGCACAGCAGAGGCGAAGCCGCCGTGGCCGCGAACAAGCAAAGCTGGACATTTAATTAATGCCTACTCATTTCCAGGTTGACTTTTTCAACTTCTTGACTCATCAATCACGTGATGCTTAGGAATTGGCGTCCTTAAATCCGGATTGACGTCCAACTTTGGGTATTATCATTCACTTGATGCTTAGATATCCGAATAAGGAGCAATGCATATATCGTAGGTACAGAACTGGAGATGGAAGGGGGAACGAAATGCTCCGTCTGTTGGAGGCGTGGTGAGCAATACTTTTGCAAGCTCACTTGCTCACTGGAACAATATGGCACCCATCAGAGTTGCACTTATCGGTCTATCCGCATCAGCGAAGACAGGATGGGCAGCTCGCTCGCATCTCCCCTATCTGGTCTCCGCTCAAGGCAAACAGCACTACGAGGTGGTCGCTCTATTAAACTCCAGCGAGGAGGCCGCTAAACGGGCCCAAGAACAGTTCGACCTCCCAAGCAGTGTCAGAACCTACGGCGATCCTCAATTACTCGCCGAAGACGCCAGTATCGATCTTGTCGTCTGCAATACTAGGCCCGACTTCCACATCGACACCATCGAGCCGTCCATCAGAGCCGGGAAAGGGATCTTCTGCGAGTGGCCGCTGGCTGAGAACTACACTCGCGCTGCGGCACTGACTGACAACAAGCTGTTCGAGAACAGTATCATCGGACTGCAAGGTCGTGTCGTACCTCTTACGCAAACGGTACAAGAAGTCCTCACATCGGGCAGAATTGGTAAGGTTCTGAGCAGTACAGTGCAAGCCTACGGCAACCTTTCGCGACGGAATGGTTTCTCCGAGAGCCTAGCCTACTTTGGCGACCGCAAGGTCGGAGGTAACCCAATCACTATTGCTTACGGTCACATGATCGATCTTGTACACACTGTCCTTGGGGAATGGGCCTCTTTCGAAAGTCGTATGCAGATTCAAAGCCCAGAGATGACTATCGTCGACCGCAACGAGTCTCCTAATAGGTCCATCACCTCTGATGTCCCTGACTTCTTGTCGATACATGGACGTTTAGCCAAAGGCAGATGCGACATCGCCGACGACGCCTCACTCGCAATCTCCTACCGCTCCGGCCCTCCTTTCAAGGATACGCCGGCTTTCGTTTGGAACATCTATGGCGAGAAAGGCGAGATTCTAGTGATGAGTCCCGACGGTCCCTATGTGCAGGCAATGGCTCATACAGATCGTCTCACTATACAATTGCACGATCATCAGACAGATGAGGTGTCGGAGATCCCCTGGCATTGGCAGAGCTGGCAGGAGCAATATGAGGTCGCGGCTCGAGGTGTAGCTGAATTGTACGAGCGCTACGCGAAATGGGTGGAAGCTGGTAAGCCATCAGTCGTCAGCGGGGACGCTCAATGGCCTCGGCTGCACGATGCTGTTTTGCGACATCAGGAGCTTGACGATCTCTTCGCGCAATTTGATGCGCAGCGTTAAGCCTGTTTCTGTGAATTCAATGAAACAAGTCTTTTGTGTCTTTCCAAGTTCGTACATGTAGCTGACGGTAGAGATAAACATAGATCGACAACCTGTGCATCTCGTGGAAGCGGAGCTTGCCGGCGCATCGTATACTGTGCAGATATCTGGGGTACGACCTTGATATTCACTATTCTGGTCACATGAACTCATAATAAATCCGACATATATCTATATCTCTTTGCGAGTATACGGCTTTCCGCATAAAGGACTGGATTCATCAGAAATCACTTGAACCAGGACCCAACAATCCTCCGGCGGAGAGCCTTGACCGACGAACCCTCAATCACAACCATGTCCGCCGAATCGAGTATGCCTACCCGAGACCTTTCCGAATCACAATTTACGATTCCCTCAGACAGCGAGAACTACGATGGCAACAACGAGCTGTCAGACTCACCGCCAGAATCGACGAGCTCGCCTATGATACTGTACTCCCCACCCACGGTATGGAGTTTATTACGAGGAGCGGCCATTAACTTGCTATTACCGTTTGTCAATGGATTGATGCTTGGATTTGGAGAGTTGTTCGCGAATGAGGCGGCTTTTAGACTGGGTTGGGGCGGCACAAAGGTACGTGGATCGCTGGTCTTGCGCTCTATAAGGGAGATGAAGGATATGGCTTTGTGTTGCTTGAAGCAGAGAGGCGAGATGCGGGAAGAGTCACGGCTAACATACGTCCAGGTGTTCCCAAGTACGGGCCGACGAGTGGGACCTGGTGTCGAGATGAGAGATGACCCGGTGGAGAGGAGAAGGAGGGACGGTGAGGAGCTCGACGCATACACGAGCTTGGAATGAGATCGCTGGTCACGAGGACAGTCGGATAGAAGACTGAAGGAAGCTTACACTGCATATTGGATCGAAAATTTCCTGTACAGGTCGAGAGAACGATAGCATGTGAGCACTATATCGAGTCGCATTAAAGCATAGAGGCGCTGTTGGAGGAGCATTTTTCTACACTGGGTTGGGCAATAGATGCACTCACGACTCCAGGTCTATGATCTTCATTTCCTATACATTACAAATGATGATATTGTACATGATCTTAAGGTATAGACCGAACATGTGACTCTGTTCACTGCAACATATGGCGGACCCTTCTCCGCATCGCCGAAATTCTTCCCGCATGTCGGTCGATCTCCAAAATCTCCAGAGTTGCATTCTTTTGACCACCATCGTGTCGCATATCCACAATGATGCCCAGTAGAGGACTCACGCCCTTTGCGGGCTCTGTACGGTCATTTGCACCATCCGCTCGTGCTTCTTCAAGATTCGTGAGTAGAATGAATGTTTCACTGACGTTTCGCGGCTGCTAACATGCACACAGCTCTCCACCGCAGTCTCCAGGCAAAACTCACGCACCGCCCTTCGACCTCAAATACTTTCACAGCGATTTGCTGGCCAACGGAGAAATATATCCTGGTCGCCGAGTACCTGGCTGGGCGGTTCTTCATCGACATCGTCAAATGCAACCGCAACCGCAACCCCATCGGTCGCCGAGAATGCACCAGTCACAGCATCAAATCTCGCGCCTGTGAATGTTACATCTGGATCTACGCCCACACCATCTTCTTCCGGCTCAGCTTCACTCACCGCCAGCCCTGCACAGAACCCTGCTGAGATAGCGACCGACATTACCAACATTAACCTCGACACAATCCAGAATGGAGAAGACTATCATCTGGCGACAATGCCAGAGCACATTGGCTACATGAAAGAGCTTGGGATCGAATATGGTTACGGAATGACAAGCTCGCTGGAGTGGCTGCTGGAACACATCCATGTCTATTCAGGCATGCCATGGTGGGGGACGATCATCACGACCGCGTTTCTTACACGACTCGTCATCTTTCCTTTCTTCGTCAAGTCATCCGACATTACTGGTCGCATGGGAGCCATCCAGCATCTCATCAAACCCAGGATGGAGGAAATGCGGGAGGCAGCACAGAGCGGCGACAACCAGAAAGCAATGATATTGAAAACCGAGATTGGATCCATGTTCAGACGAGCAGGTGTGAGCTTCAAATGGCTTTTTATCCCAATGGGTTTCCAAGTGTATATGGCCTTTTGTGCCCTAAGGCTCATGCGTGCGTCGGCCAACCTTCCTATTCCGGGCTTCGTGGACGGAGGAGCGCTTTGGTTTCACGACCTTTCTATCGCCGACCCCTACCTTGGACTGCCCGCTCTCATGGCAGCGACCATGCATTTGGTTTTCCGCTTCGGAGGTGAGAATGGTCTTCAAATGAATGAAGCTATGGCGCTTCTCAAACCGTTCATGCTGTGGATAATGCCAGCAGCGATCTTCATTTCAATGTCCTGGTTCCCTGCAGGCGTCAACCTTTGGCTGGCGACCACTGGACTATTTGGTGTAGTGCAAGCGAAGCTACTTCAGAACCCGGCAGTGAGAGACGCCATTGGTATGGCGCCCTTGATCAAGCCGACTCCCGCACCTAAGATCGAGAATGAAATCAAGCGTGTCGACCCGCGAAGGCTTTCGGGCATGCAGTACCAGGCGCCAAATGCTACACGCATTGGAGACGTTCCCATTAGTCGACCGCAGAACCCCGGCGTTGTCTCTCGCCTAAAGGGTTTCGTTACGGGAAAGATCAACGGTGTGAGCGAGGGTTGGAACAACTACTTGGAGAAAGCGAGGAAGATGCAGGCGGCGAAATCCAAGAACGTGCATCCGCGCGGCGCAGAGTATGCGAGGAGGGCTGAGCAATACGAGCGGGAAGCCAGACGACGAGGTCGTGATTGAAAGGCCGTCGCGCATGAGTCGTTGTAGATAAGGAGGTGCATATGTTACAGGCACGGCGTTCTGTCAGGCGCACTTTTTCTCAGCTCTCCGGCACTTTGTACACCACTACACCGGGATTTATGCATTTCAAGACACCAACCTGGCAATCAGCTGTATGTCTACGATACCAACGCCAGCCACGTGAAAAGATCAGTCCGAAGGAGTCGCGTTCAGCTGTCGTGTGACCTCGCCCGTCATAATGCGTTCGCCAAGCGTGTGAAAGGAGTTATGTAGCCTTTTGACAAGTTGGTGGAAGAAGTTTCCTGCAAAGTAATTCTCGTAGGACCGAGTCTATGGAGGATTAAAATGCTTGAGTGCTGTTAACGTCTGGGCATCTGCACATCTTGTCCCTTCCGGCCAGTCCCCTGGGTGTATTTGCCTGTTTCTGCACAACATGCGCCGAAAGTACGTCAACATAATCTATCCTTAGCGACGGTTAAGACGATATCACACTCTCACGAGCAATACTGACCGGGGTCCCACGCGGAACATGGTGGATACCGTGGATCCCTGCTTCGGATCTCCTCTCGGAAACCGTTAAAAGTCCGCGAACCGCACCCAAGCTTTCGCCAAACTGCTTCCGCGCGAACCCACTTCATTCATGCTGCACCCTGCCACGCCATCACGATATTCGCAAACCGTCTGCGATCGCCACAATCGTCAGTGCTAACGCCATAAATGTCCGATGATGGTTGTGGACGTACCAGAAACGTGGAAGTCTCACAAATGGTGGAAGAACAGGTGGTGTGTTGCGTGTCTGTATGGAACAATGAGAAAGAGGCGTGCTTCAACAAGGACTTCACGTCAAGGCATGCTGCAGTCTGCAGTGTTCCTTCTCAACACCGTGATACAGACTAGACAATATGATTCCTTTCAAGCAAGGATGGAGCATGAACAAACCTGGTCAACCAGCCATACGGTTTATCGGCTAATAAGCTTTAGTACCTCACGGCAGGTCGTTGTGCTGCTCATCCTGCGCAATACGAACAGAGCTTCTGCGAGCTAGCCCTACTTTAGTACTCTAGCTTCGGACTACACCTCGTCAGGGTACTCAAAAGTCGATCAAACTCGTCAAAACTCGTCAAAACTCGTCGATACCACGACCCTGTGGCTCTCGGATCCGGCACGCATCCTCTGAATCAAGTACCTCTTGCATCGGAAACCTTCGTCGGCAGGTTTCAAGGCATGTTCCTGTCGTCAATGTCTGCTATCGTATTGCCATGTTTGCCGAGATGGCGAGTAGCGGAGAGAGTACGACGCTATGTCTGACCAACAAACCATCGATGATCAACCTGGTCGCTGTGCATTCATATGTGAGCTCAATCCCACGATACGTGAAACTTTGAATTTCTTCCCTTCTTTCATCCCTCGTGTTGTTGTTTACTATTACACACAATGGCCTCAGTAAGCACATTTGTCGAAAGCCTCACGCCGACCAGGTTCGTCCTGAGTGCCTTGGGCCTCTTGGTCTTGAGCTGGCTTCTTCAGGTAAGCTCTCCGCGGAACATTTTACACCTCGACGCTAACCGGGCTGCAAGACTCTATACATTGGACTCACTTCACCTCTCAAGAACGTCCCAGGACCATGGTATAGCCGTTTCACCAACCAAGTTCTCAAAAATGCAGTCACTGGAGGTCGCCGCATTTACTACATCGACTCCATGCACAAGAAGTACGGCCCAATCGTACGCATCTCACCGACAGAAGTCGCCGTCTCGGACCCAGAAGCCTTCAAGCAAATCCACGCCGTCTCCTCCAAGTTCGTCAAGGACATCTGGTATGAGAAGCTTACCAACTTTCCCCGCCTGAGCGTCTTCACCATGCGCAACCCAAAGGAACACGCTGGACGTCGCAGACTCTTCGCCCGTGGTTTCAGCAAGTCGTACCTTCGCGAGAACTGGGAGGGTGTCGTCAAGGACAAGTGCCGTCTCGCGGTTGAGAAGATCAAGGCCGACGCCGAAAAGGACACTGCCGATCTGCTCAAGTGGTGGACCTTCATGGCTACTGATATTGTTGCTCGTCTTGGATTTGGAGAGTCCTTTGGTATGCTCGAGCTTGGACAAGTGAGTCTGATTTAATAAGCCTCCTCTACTGCTGTCGCTGACCATGCTAGAAAACTGAATACATTCGTATCCTCGAACGCGCCCTCATTGGAAACGGTATCGGCGCAGAACTCCCATGGCTCCGCGCAATCCTCTCCCGCGTTCCAGTCAAGCCCCTTCAAGAAGCCTTCAACTCGTCAGCTTACATCCTCGGCTACGGCACAAAAGCAGTCGAGAACGCCAAGAAGCTCGGTGAAAAGTCCAACCTGATGGCGACCATCATGGCGGAAGCGGAGAAGGAAGGTAGCAACCTCGACGACATGGACGTGCGCACCGAATCGACATCCCTCATCTTCGCCGGCTCAGGCACCACCGCCAACACGCTCACCTACCTCGTGTGGTGCGTCCTCTCCCGCCCATCACTGCAGAAAGCCCTCGAGGAGGAAGTTTCACGCGTGTCACCAGACGCATCCGACGCCGAGCTCGAACAGCTACCTCTTCTCAACGCTACCATTCAAGAGACCCTGCGCCTTTACTGCGCCGTGCCCGGTTCGCTTCCCCGCGTCGCTCCTCACGGCGGCGCACAACTAGGTGGCTTCTTCATCCCCGAAGGCACCACCTGCAGCACACAAGCCTACACTCTGCACCGAGACCCCGCTGCATACGAGAACCCACTTGAGTAAGTACCATATCGCCCCCTGCCATCCTCATCCGTGATCATCCCACTAACAACCCTCAGATACAACCCCTCGCGCTACCTCCCCGACGCATCACCCGAGATCTCAAAGGTCGCCAAGAGCACCAACAGCGCCTTCGGCGCCGGCGCCTACAGCTGCCTTGGTATCCACTTGGCGCACATGGAGCTGCGGTTCGGTGCGACGTATTTCTTCCAGCAATGCCGCGGCGCGACGCTGGGCCCGACCGCCGAGGCCGACATGGAGTGTGAGAACTATTTCGTCATCACGCCCAAGGGCAAGAGGTGTGAGATCAGCCTTACGGGCGAGAAGAGGTTGATGAACTAGGATAATAGAAATATGGACTTGTGATTTGCAGTGTTGCTGTGGGGGTTTCAATGTATTGATTGCATCGATCAGCCTGCGATTGTATTTGCGCGACGAGAGCGATACCTGCCTGTTATAGGCTTTTGCCTGCGCTTTGTATGATACACAATGTAGCTGTTTATTTTTAACTATTGGTCCAGAGTGGTTCGATGACACCTTTGTATTTCCATCAGAGAACTTGAGGACTTGTTCCCTTGCAAAAGTACGTGTAGATACAGCTGATGCGATCAATCGCCTGTGGTCGAGCAGTAGCAGCAGCAGATCGATTTGGCCGCTGAAAGAGGATGCGGAGTTCGCTCGGAGGTGCCGCTTGGCACGTGAGCCAGCAGCATCATCAGATACAGCAAGTCTAGCCTAACATTCGGCGACTTTTGCCCTGACCAAGTTCGGTCATTGTTACGAATAAAAGAATACCACATCCACCTCATATTTACGATCGAACCACAACCATCGTTCTGAAGATTCGTAGCCACACACACCTTTCCATATCACCCCCACGACCGTCCTCCTATCCTCGTCAAACCCCGCTCACGAGCACCCATCATGAACACAGTAAGTCCCCATCCACCACCACCCAAGCACACTATCCCTACTAACACTGGGACCCAGAAAGCCTCCGTAGCGTACGTCTTCCCCGCCCAACAAAAGCTACACTCCTAGCCCATCCTAACCTCCCCACCTCGCAGCTACGGCTGGGGCATCCTAATCGCCGCCGGCGGCGGGGCGTACTACTTCGCGAAACGCAGCATCAACGCCGATCGGCAGGAACGAGCCGACGCGGAGGCGAAGAGACGACAGACGAATTACAGGTTGCAACAGAACTCGGTGCCGCCGCCGCCGAGGAGGCCAGATGGATCGGCGAGCGCGAGTCCGGGCACTGAGGCGTTTGAGGGAGATCCGAGTCCGGGCAAGGGTCATGTGGATGTGCAGGAGAGTAAGTATGAGGCCAAGGATCCGTTTCGCTCGAGGAAGGGGGATCGGTTTAGCTGAGGAGGAGGAGTTGAGATGGGATGGCATGGGATAAGAGGCTGTTGTGTGTGAGTGGTAATGGAATGATTATGGAAAGGAAACAATCCTGTGTTCGAGAGTGCCTGTTCGAGAAGACGGCGCATGCGGTCTCTGTATGCGAGTAGTCTCCTTGCCATGGCCTGAGAGTGGAAATCGATACCGGATCGGAAGATACATACATCCCGTAGAAGCCACGTTATTTCGCTATGCCAATAGCCAAGTCCACTTAGAAGTGTCTTCCAGACCATCGTGTAAGTCTATGGATCATACAAGCAAGATCCAGAAATGTTCAGAAATCTATATCATTTCCCTATCTACAGCTTACTCTTCGGCGCCATCAGCTCTTCCACCTTGGCGAACTGGTAATAATACTGCAGACTCTCCGGGTTGAGTAGAGTACCAGAAGGCTTGACCGTCTCGCCGCTGATGATGCGCTTGACAGGCAACTCAACCTTTTTCAAATTGACAGTCGTCTGCAAAGTATCAGCACCTAGTTCTTCATGTCACATGATAGTGCGGCCGACTTACAGGTATTTCGGGTGTCTCAAAGACATACTTGGGCACATGCCTCTTACTGCACTCCTTTGCGATCTTGTCCTGGACCCTCTTGACCAGACTCTGCGAGAACTCATTCCCGGGCTTCATCAGCAGGAAGAGCACCACGCTCTCGTCCGTATCCTTTGGTCTTCGCTGACCAACGCAGATGCTATCCTGAACTTCGTCTCCAAAGTGCGTCTCAACGACGCTGTAGATCTCAGCGCTGCCGAAGCGCACGCCACTGGGATTCAGCACACCGTCCGCGCGGCCGAGGAAGTATACGCCGCCCGTCACGGGGTGGATGGAGATGAAATCACCGTGCGTCCAGACGTCGTCGAAGCGCGAGAAGTACGCATCAAAGTACTTCCTCCCGCTCTCGTCGCCCCAGAAACAGACCGGCTGGTTCGGGAACGCCGCAGTCGCCACGAGCTCGCCCAGCTCACCGATCGGTACCGCTTGGCCCTTGACACCAGGCCCGCCTTCGATCAGTTGGTCGTAGACTTCGAGCTTGATTCCCAGACCGGGGCCCTGGCAGCCGCCGACGTAGACGGGTGTGAGCGGGTTCTGTAGCCCGAAACAGCCTGCGATGTCGGTGCCGCCGGAGATGTTGCAGAGTTGCACCGAGGGCGGGAAGCCGGCGTCGTAGAACCATTCGAAGAGGGTGTCGGAGAGTACCATGCCCGTGGACGAGACGGAGCGCAGGGCGCTGAGGTCGGTGGTTTGGCGAGGAAGGACGGGCGGGTTGGCCGAGGCGAGGGTCTGCATGTAGCGAGGCGAGATGCCGAGGTCTGTCACGCGCTGGTCGCCGAGTAGGCGGACGAATGTCGAGAGGTCGGGCTGGAAGGGCGAGCCGTCGTAGAGGACTGCGCGTGCGCCGTGTTGCAGCACTGACACGGCAGTCAGGTACATGATCCAGCCTGTTGTGGTGTATTGCAGGTATACTGTGTCGGGTCCGAGATCTGAATGCAGCCGAGCTTCTTTCTGTCTGCTGATGAGGACACCGCCGACGGAATGCACGATGCATTTTGGTATTCCGGTTGTTCCTGAGGAGTAGACGATCAAGAATGGATCCATAAATCCCACCCTCTCGAACGTCAGTGTAGCGTCTCGCTTGGATTTACTCAAATATTCTTTCAGCGTGACCGTCTGCGGCAAACGCGAAATGTCCTTGACGTCCTTGAACCTGGGTACACTGACCAAGCCCTTGAACTCTCTGACGCCCTCCATACCCTTACTGATCTCGCCCATCTTGGTCCTCAAATCCACAACCTTGCCATTGTACAAGGCCGCATCATCCATGAATACCCACATAGGTCGAATCTGCAACAACCGATCCAACACACCTTTCGTGCCCATATCGGTACTCGAGCTGCTGAAAATACCTCCCAGCGCCGTGATGGACAAGAAGACAACAAGCGTATCAACCGAGTGACTCGCAACAACCGCGACTCGATCTCCTTTGCGCACGCCCTGCGCCCTCATCGCATTAGACAGAAGCGCCACTTTCTCCCTCAGCTCGCGCCAGGTGACGTCGCGGATCTCGGTGCATCCTTCGCGGACCTCGGTGACGGCGACCTTGGCGTCTTCTTTTCCGGACTTGCTTTGCACAGAAGGGTCGGAGGGCGAGGGCGAGAAGAGCATGTTCTCGGCGTAGTTGAGCGTCACGCCAGGGAACCAGGCCGGTACCGAGTCCATCCGGGCGGTGGGCGAGGTGATGGCCTGTGGTTGCCCGCTGTGGAGTAGGGGGAAGGTGGTCCAGAGATCGGACCAGAAGTCTAGTCGCGACGAGACGGACCAGGCGTGTAGGTCGCTAAAGGTCTGGTGGTGTCAGATCGTACATGGTATGGAAGTAGTATTTAGATGCTTTTGAAATTGGTCCTTCACAGGGACGTAAAGGAAAAGAATGATAGAAGACATATCAAAAGGTCAAGGAACATACCTTCAAGTTCAGTCCATGTTTCTTGTTCACCATCTGCATGAACCTATACATGCCGGTGTCCTTGGGGTTCGCCGGCTCCCATAGCTTCCTCGGTGTGGTCGTGGCCATCGGATCGTATGTAGTTCAACTTCGAGCGCTCCTCTTGTGGCACTAATGCAACACAGTGTTGAGTAGATTTGAAAGACTACAGTATGATGCAGCGGTCCATATGTTCTGAACCAGACAGATCGATATCGGGTTTCCCCAAGGTCCCCCTCACAGCCGGAAGACTTCCCCGACGTGTTCGACTCTAACGTGGGGTAAACGCCGATCGTCAGATCTAAGCCACTACACGTTTCTCTGTGGCGGTGCTGTGGCGGTGCTATGGCGCTGCAAGTCCCTGCGACGTCACTCGGCCCCTCTTTTTGCGCTACTGCCATCATTGTGCCAACTTCCAACCTGTCCGACGATCATAAATGTCTCGGTTAAGATCAGGTAGGACTAGTAGGTAAAGATAGCATGTAAGTCGTGCATCTGCCATTTTCTTTCCTCTCACACACACTCCGAAACAGTTTCAATCTATCTCAGAAGCTTGGCACATTGTTCTTTCATTCTCTAGACCAAAGCCCACGTACGTCTAAAGACAGTGTCAGAGTCGATCGCAATGGGTCTATTCAAGAAGAAGGAGCACCATACGGTGTCAGAACCGACACCCGTGCAGAACATGTCGCAGACACCATCGTTCAACCCTTCAGTCAATACCCAAGGTCGAGGCGATTCTGGATACGCCACAAGTGAAGGTAGATCAAATCTGGACAACGACAATGTCGTGCCCATGGAGAACCATGGCCAGATCCGCGGAATACCTAGTGGTCGCAACCTCGCAGTGAACGAGAGTAACGGCGATGTGATGGACGGCGACACCGGCGAGGTCATTTCCACCGTGACAACCACCACGACCACTACAACCACGACGAGAAGCAGGCCAGGCAAGAATGGCGATACTTCTGTTCAGGTGTCGAACTCGACCCAGCCCGCGCCGCCAATGCAAGCCGCACAAGCGACAACCCCTCCACGAGCAAAGACCCCTCCGCGTGCGGCGAGTCCACCAAGGACCGCAAATACAACTCCTCCACGCGCCATGACCCCTCCCGGCATCGCAGAGGTACATGCGGACCCCATTCGGTCACACCCTCAGTCGCATAACTATGCCCAGTCGAACTCGGTTCGTCCTGGAATCGGAGCAGTGGCCCCGGCCTCGACTTACGGTCAGCCAAACCAGCACTCCCACGGGCAGTCACAAGGGCCACCTCAGTCGTTCAACCAACCCGAACCACCTCTCACCCGATACCGAGCAGAAGCCACGACACCGGCTGCATCTTTCCAGCCGGGTCAGCACACTACACTACAGTCGCAACCTCAACCGCACAACCATCCCGACTCACTTCGTCCTGGCCCACCCACGGGACAAGTCTCCTACGGCCAACCAACTCCCCAACCCATAGTACCTACCCGCAACCCTGATCGCAAGAGCCGAGAATACACAGACTATAGACCCCAAAGCCCACCAAGCCCACCTCGGCCCAATTTCAGCTACCCAAACGCATCACGCTCGAGCACCAGTCTCCATGACCAGGCAGCCGCCGAGCAATACGGCGGCGCCCAACCCACCGCACCCAGCACACTAAGCACCCTGAAGGCCTCCGCCTCCAAGAGCATGAACAAAGGCACGCTGGGTGACCTGAAGAAAGCCGCCATCGGACTCCACGGCGTCGGCGAGCAACTGCGCGGCACCCTGAACAACGAATTCGACACGCGCCTCTCGAAACCCGACAGCGAGCGCGCCGCCTACGCTCGACAGAAGAACCAAGCCGTGCTAGACCGCGCACAGCAAGAGATGGGCCGACTGGACGGGCGTCACGCGCCGGTCAATTCCTCGATACCACCCGTGCCGCAGACGCGCCAGATCGAGCCCTCCGCCCCCTCGCTACAGCAGCAACCCACGCTCCCGCAGGTCACGACACCTCACTACAACGAGACGCCGGTGTCGCCGATCGCGCCCGAGATCAGTCGCGACGGCTACGGCGGCGGTCCCTACGACGGACGGCCTTGGGACGGAACACAGACACAGGCACAGACCCAGGGCCGACGCAGGGATATGGAGTACATGCCGCCTACGTTCTCGCCCGAGAGCACGAGCGCGCCAAAAGATGAGAGGCGCGGGTTCCGGAAATTGATGAAGCCGCGCCAGTGAGCTGATGTGTGTTTGTGGGGTTATACAAAGCCAAGTATGAAGTGCCGCGAGCCGTGCGTGGGCCGAAGCTCGCTCGCGCCTTTTTGAGTGCCATTCATACGGTCGCGTCAGAGCCAGTGCGTTGGTCGAAGCGGCAGGAGTGAGCCCATTCCCATCTCTCTGGAGGCTCAGATATCAGTCTGTGGAGTACGGAACTCGCTGCAATCGCAACCTACCAATCCGAAAATTGCCTTCTGAGCAGAGTCAAGAAGCGTGGTTGACAAAGGACGGGAGGAAGTTGTCTATCGCGTGATTCACTGATAAAAACATCTCGCTTCCCGGCTTACCTCTGGCGTTCACTCACGAGCACATCATCGAAGATTACGCTACGCCATGCCCATGACGATACTTCTACCTCTACCACAACTCCGCTCAGAGATCGAGGTGGTTCCAAAACCATATCGTACGAATTCTTGTACATTTATCTTATATCCTTGGAACAAGTGCACATACATACTTTCGACACCTGTCTTTAGCAAATTATACCTCTATACCTATCCTTCATGATATGCAGTCTTGCAGTTCTTATATTATCTTATACTATCTTATACCAATTCCACCAACACCGCAATTCCTGCTCGTCGTGATCTCCGCATCCCGTACTTACCTCGACTGCTCGCCCTCAATCAATCTTCCTGTTTGCCTTCCAGAAACCACAGAGGCCGTCGAGCGAGTCAAATTCTGATGCCATCTCCATGACGGACCTACGTCGATCCCTGAACCGAGCTATACCTTCCATCGTTCCTCTTTTCTGCGCATCAAGACCAAGAGATAGCCAACATGATGCCCGCGCCAGCAGCCATGGCCACAAATTGACCCAGGGTTTTGCGGAGCTCGAGTCCCTTATCAGGACCCGTCTCCAGCAACTCGGGAATAACCGACACAGTACCAACATACAAGAATGTGCCAGCGGTAAACGGCAGCAACATATCACCCCACCTTAGACTCGTGCCCATGAGCCCCGGTCCCATATCAGCGGCACCGACACTACTGCTGTTACCACCAAACTCCTGGATCGCGATCCCGATGACCGTGCCCAAGACGGCGCCCAGCGCGGTCACGAATTGAGCGAGCATGGCGTCGCGCTTGCTGAACCCGGATGTCATCAGCAGCGCGCAGTCGCCTACTTCGTGTGGGATCTCGTGGAAGAAGACGGCCATGGTTGTCACGGCGCCGACGGTGGGGCTGGCGTAGAAAGAGGAAGACATGGCGAGCCCGTCGGTTATGTTGTGTGTGAAATCGGCGATTAGGTTGAGGTAGCCGCCCAGCGCGCGCGAGGTGCTGACTTCTTTCTCTGCGGTGAGGTTCAGGTCTAGGTCTACGGTTGCGGGCTTCGCGTCGCCTTTGCGTTGGCGCAGGGATGCATCCGTCGTGAAACCATCGTAGCGCTCCTCGCGACCAGTCAAGGTACCGCCGGCGTTCTTGTACTCGGACAGTGAGACAGGTGGAAGGGCGGAAGTGGGGTGGTGGGCGGCAGCGTTGTGGTGAACCTCGTGGATTGGGACCACGGTGTGGGTAACGGTGTCAGCGCCGCTGGTGATGGCGGTGGATTTCTCGTTTGAGGAGCTGGGTCCGTGGCTGTGTGAGTGGTGGCTGTGCGCGTCTCCTCCCGTTGCGATTCGCAGTGCCTTGTCCATTGCGACGAATGTCACGAAACCAACCATGATTGCCAATCCTAGCAGGAGATTCTTGTTTGGCTCTAGCATGACGAAGCGCACATGCTCAGGACTGTCCTCGCCTAGGAAGATCTCTGGGAGCAGATGGAAGAGTGTGTCTCCTAGCAATCCACCGACTGCGAACGCGACCATGATGGTCAGTGATGCAGGGTCGATGTCTGGCGGGCATAATGCGAGGAGGAAATTGGGTGGTCCAGAGATGTAGAGAGTTCCGAGCAGAGAGTTGATGGCAGGGTTCTCGCTAGGGAAGAGAACAGCAAAGACTCTCGAGGTAACGGTCGATGTTTGTAGGCTTTCTGCAGCCTTTTGAGCATTCAACGACTTGACGAGTGGGAGTTCCTGATACAATTAGTTGGGCGTCCCTCAGAAAGCATTTGGGAGGGCGTACAGACTTGCAATTGCGCCTCGATCTCAGCAGCAGTCAACTCATGGAGCGCCTTACCAATCGCGGCACCCTTGACGGCTTCTGCTACGGCATAGCACGCCAGAAACGCTAAGCAAATCGCCAGCACCTTTTGAAGTCTACCAAACGCCATTTCTGATTGCAATAACGAGTTGCCCAAGGGGTGTCAACAATTGCACGACGAATCCAACTTGCAACAAGTATGTAAGTTACGTGTTTTCAATAAATATGACGGAGCTCAGCGCAGCGAAACCGGCGATAAGCGCTTCTCCGCAAAACGCGCACGAGTCATGCACCGCGCTAAGATTGGAGATTTCATCTCTGGTCATAACTTTTTCTAATCCGCGCGACAGCACATCAGTTTGCAACCAACCAACCTCCAAGTCAAAACGTTTTTATATAACTCAACACTATGGGTCGCGAGAGACAAAAGTTCAAGAACCGGTCGTCCGTGTCAAAAGCCAAGCTCAAGACCAAATCGAAAAAGCAGATTCTGAACAACCCTATCATTGCCGCAAACTGGAACCAAAATGAGAGTATCGCACAGAACTACCGCCGTCTGGGTCTTGCAAGGAAACTTAACCATTCTGCTGGAGGAACAGAGGCTCTGGGATCGAACGTCGATGAAGAGACAAGAAGGGCAAAAGTGCGCGACGACTCTCTCGTGATCAAATCGAAACAACCGACGCAGATTGAAATCGGAGAAGCAAAGATTCAGCGCGACCCCACTACTGGCGCCATCATATCCTTCGAAGACGATCGAAAGGCGAACCCCTTGAACGATAAGTTGAACGACATCGAAGATGAAGATGATGCAGTATGGGAAGGATTCGTGAACGACCACGGAGTGGTAGATGGTGCAACACCTTCGTTACCCGGCTCAGCAGACACAGATGTCGTACGACAGCTCGAAGCAAGAGCAGCGCTGGGATCGGAGAAGAAGCCACGGAAACAGAGCGACAGAGAACAGGACTGGGTCGGACGGCTAGTGGAGAAGTACGGAGACGACTATGGCAAGATGAGTCGGGATATGAAGCTCAACCCCATGCAGCAGAGTTCTGGAGACATCAAGAGGAGGGTGAAGAAATGGAGGGCTACACACGCTGCCGATGAAGCATGAGCAAAAGCAGATTCTTGTCGTCTTTTATGAAGCATAGCGAGGCGTTGAAACATTTTTGATATCCTTGGTTCGAGTACGCAGATATAGACATTCTTGTTCTGACCAGTCAGCAGCTTCTTCAGATTCCTAATGAGCAAATTACTACATTGTTTTATTGAGCTTGATCAACGTAGAGTGCAACAAGACATCCCGCCGTGACTGGCAGGTTAACCGAAAATTATTGAGTCAGTATCAGGATGCCGAGGCACCCCGCAAAACCCCCGATTTCCCCACAATTTGAGGATCTGACAGTCGCAGTGGCAGAGGCAGGAGCAGGACATTAGGCGGATCAACCACCACGATCCTATCTCGGCTGCGGTAATAGCGGCACCGCAACTAATAACTAAAGCCATGGTTTCCTCACTGCATCTGTCCGTTTCTCTCTACCTCGTTCACACCAATCATACCTCATCATACAATCTAGACGATCATGCCTTGGAAAAGTAGATGGACCGTGGACGTCCCCTCAGTAGACGTACCGAGCTATGTCTTTGGATCGCAGACCGAGTCTGTAGGCGACAAGCCACTGATCATCGATGCCGACAAGCCCGACTACCACTTGACCAAAGATACGCTGAGATTGTGGTGTAAGCGATTTGCTCTTGGTCTACGCAACCATGGCTTCCAACCAGGAGACAGGATGCTGCTTTTCTCGGGAAACACTGTTTTCTTCCCCGTCGTCTTCCTCGGCACCATGATGGCCGAGGGAGTCTTTTCCGGTGCCAATCCAACGTATGTGCCTAGAGAGCTGGCGTACCAGATGCAAGATACTGGCGCACGTTTTCTCATCACCAACGAAGCGAGCTTGGACACGTCACTGGAGGCGGCGAGAAGCATTGGATTCCCAGAGGACCGCATCTTCGTCTTCGATGCATGTTACGACACATTTGACGGCAAAGGCAAGTCTGTCAAAGGTATTAAGCACTGGACTACGCTTCTTGCCCGCCCCTCCGAAGCTCAGAATTTCCAGTGGAAGACTCTCACCTCGCCCGAGGACCTCGAGCAGACTGTGGCTCTGAACTACTCTTCTGGAACGACTGGTGTGCCCAAGGGTGTCATGATCAGTCACCGAGCCTATGTTGCCAATACCGCCCAAGTCATCTTTCAGTCGAAATTGGGAGCCGACTTCGAAGCAAAGCTCGCGAGAGCCGCCTGGCTGGGCATGCTGCCAATGTATCACGCTTATGGTCAGACTTACTTTTGCTGCACGGGAGTTCAGCTCGGAATACCAACCTATGTCATGAAGAAGTTCGACTTTATCAAGATGCTCAACCATATTCAAGACTACAAGATCTCGACGTTGAACCTGGTACCACCGATTGCTGTGGCGCTGGCGAAGAGTCCAGAAGTCTCCAAGTTCGATCTCAGCAGCGTCGAGAGCGTCGGCTGCGGAGCCGCTCCACTCGGTGCCGAGCCTGCCAAATTGCTCGAAGGAAGGTGGCCTGAGGGCAAAGTCAACGTCAAGCAAGGCTGGGGCATGACCGAGGTGACCTGCTCCATGACCACATGGCATCCAGACGATATCTCCAACAGCAACTCTATCGGCGAGTTGCTACCGAACTGCGAGGCAATGATTGTTGACGAGAACGGAGACAAGGAGGTGCCTCAAGGCCACAGAGGCGAGTTCTGGGTCAAGGGCCCGACGCTGATGACAGGCTACTGGAAAAAGCCAGAGGCGACAACTGGTACCATGACGAAGGACGGGTGGCTCATGACAGGTGACATCGCTTACCTGGACCAAGAAGGCAAGATCTTCATCGTGGACCGCAAGAAGGAGTTGATCAAGGTCAAGGGCAACCAAGTTGCGCCGGCCGAGCTGGAGGGCTTGTTGCTCGATTTGGATGATATTGCAGATGCTGCAGTCGTGGGTATCACCATTGATGGTGATGAGTTGCCTAGAGCATATGCCGTCAAGAGACCAGAGAGTAAAATGTCACCGCAAGACGTAAAGAAGTGGATGGACAGTAGGGTGGCGAGACACAAGCGGCTCGAAGGTGGTGTTGTGTTCGTTAACGAAATCCCAAAGAATCCGGTAAGTTTTTTGCGTTCTGTTTCTGGACCTATCAGACTAACAGATGTCTAGTCTGGCAAGATATTGAGAAAGATATTGAGAGACAGAGCAAAGGAGGAAGTGGGAGACTCGACTCCTTCTGCGTCGAAGCTGTAGGGCGACCGGCGGTACTTGAGACGAGTGTTGGATCTAATCACAGTTGTACATACATGGTTGTACAGAGCTAGCATTTAGATGTCGCATGGATGATTATCGTGATTAACTTGTATCATCGCTTCACGCGACAGAACAAGTCACTCCGACCCCACAGAGTGACCCACATGCTTCTCCGACTTCTCCGATGTCGTTCTATGACACAACACATTTTTATATATGTGGTTACTACAAAATCGATTGATTCCCACCCGAGTGTGTCAAGATATTGGGTGGAACCCCAGTTGGAAGGAAGACTCAAAATAACATCGAACGACAGACACTGGGTTTCGCTTGCTAGACCGGACTCGTGTACGATCTGGATCATCACTGAGAGACGAACAGTCCTGGATAACGACAATGCTTCTGACCAACCCACTCAGCTGGACAGTTGCACTCCTGACTACGCTGACAGCAGCTCAGAACGACACTGCTGGGCTCCTCTATGATCCCTTGACAGCAACAATAACCTCAACCCACGCCCTCCTCTACACCTCTCAACTGACCTGCGCCTCAATAATCTCCTCACATCTCTCCTTGATCGCCTCTCTCAACCCGACAATCAACGCCGTAACAGCTCTCTCGCCCTCTTCCCTATCCCGCGCCGCTGAACTCGACACCCTCCTCTCCGACCCCAATTTCGTCCCAGGGCCGCTGACATGCATCCCGGTCCTGCTCAAAGACTCCTTCGACTCGCCCCCACTGCCAACGACGGCCGGCTCACTTGCACTAGCGGATCTGTATCCTACCGTGCCCGCGCCCGTCGTCCGCGCCCTGACAGACGCCGGAGCGATTGTGATCGGGAAGGCGAACATGCATGAATTCGCGCTCGAGGGCATTACAGTCTCGTCGCTGGGAGGCCAAACGCGGAATCCGTTCGCGCCGGACCGGTCTCCGGGTGGTAGCTCGGGAGGCACGGCGGCGGCGCTGGCTGCGGGCTTCGCCGTTGTGGGCACCGGCAGTGATACGGTGAATTCACTACGTAGTCCTGCGAGTGCGAATGGACTGGTGTCGATGCGAGCGACGAGGGGGCTGATTAGTAGAAATGGTGTCGTTGGGGTGAGCTTCACGCAGGATGTTGTGGGGCCTATGGCGAGATGTGTGAGCGATGTCGCGGTCATGCTGGGTGTCATGGCGGGAGTTGGACACGATGAAGGGGACAATGCCACGGCATTGGTGCCAGAGGGAGTGAGGGGAACCGATTATGCAATAGACCTAGATGGGAGACAGTTGGAAAGTTTGACAATTGGAGTTTTGGAAGGATTCTTTGATCGGACTGGGAGGAAGGAGACTGAGGATGTAAACGAGGCTATGGACTCAATGATTGAGGATCTGGAAGAAGCTGGTGTGAAGGTTGTAAGGATTCAAGAGGAGGTGTATGATGCCAATGCTATTTTGAGAAGGTATGATGTGCAAAGATATGAGTTCAGGGAGGCAGTAGAGGAGTACCTGCAAAGGCCGGATCTGAAGGGAGACTTCCCAAAGACTCTCAGGCAAATTTACGACCGAGACGACTTTGTGGTCATCCCACCACAGTATGAGCACATCAAGACAGCACTGAGGTCCAGTACCAGCAACGAATCTTACGCCTCCGCCATGAAAGACATCACAGACCTGAAACAGACATTGCACGACACGTTCAGCAACAACAAACTCGACGCAATCATCTACCCACAACAAAAGAACCTAGTGGTCAAGATAGGTACGCCGTCACAGCATGGCCGGAATGGCATTCTGGCAGCAGTCACCGGATCACCAGTTGTTGCTGTGCCTGCGGGATTCAGTGCTCCCAATGACGAAGAAGACGGTGTTCCAATTGGCATGGAAATTCTCGGCCAGCCGTGGACGGAAGCAAAGTTGCTGCAGATTGCATATCAGATCGAGCAATTTGTCCAGCGAAGGATGCCGAAGATTGCACACGGGTTTGTGCCTGTGGACAGTCTCACCGAGATTCCTCAGATCACGCCCAACAAGGACAATATCCACACCGCCTATCCAAGAGGCGTGCTGAACGCGTCCTGAGTGGACTTGTCGGGCTCGTACAACGCCAGAATTGGTATACGCCAACACTTGGTTGGGAAATGCTATGCCTGAGGCGAGTATTTTGTGAGGACCGGCCCACCAATGGTTCTGTTTTGTCTGATGTGCCGAGTGGCTTTCAAGGGGATCTACTGAACACGACATTTTTGCATAACGCATCGTTTCGTAGTTGTACTACAGTCGATGCCGTCGATCCCGGATGATGTAGAGACAGCCGATACCCGCGACCCGAATGAAAGGTGCCGCTGCATGACAGGTGATACCATGATCCAGAGCGAGTCCTGTGACACCATCAACATGGCCCGGCTATAGAGATGATTATGTGAAAGACAATTGGAAGCAACGCGTTCACCCTGTTGTTGTGATTCACTCCAGATCTTGAGTGGACGAGCTGCAGCGGACCGTGTTGGCTTCCCGACTTATTAGATCCTGGTCGATGAGAGCAAGATCCTTGTTGCGATTGGTGACATAGCGGTCAGTAGTCATCAAAGCTGCAACAACGAGCGTGCAAAGTTGACGACCAAGATTGTGATACGAATACGACGAGTTGCCGATTTATGTTGAGCGTGCCATAGAAGTTTAGGTTCTCCTGCCAGCATGCGCTGTGGTTCTACAGCCCGTGGCGTCTGGGAATCATGACCAGAAATCGACTCATAGTCTCCGTGGGCGTGATGCTTGGGAGTTGGGAGGATTGAAACCAACAAGAGGGTTGTTGAATTGAGTTTCTGCTGTATTGTACAGTTAGGTCCAGTGTTTGCAAATGGAGAGCCATGTGGACCACCAAGACCCTGGGCTCTGCAATGTCGCCGATCACTGCTTGGTTTCATTCGGACACGAACCTTGAGTTCACGGATTCGTGGATCAAATGAACATGGCTGAGATTGTGGTGGCTTGCTGTGGCTCAACAAATGCGCACCGCCTCGAGCTGGAAGGTACCTGGTCTTTTTGACGCCGGTAAAAGCGGATCCCAGCACTGTGCTGCACCGCGGAGGATAGCTGCCCCTCACACGGGCAGATGTCTTGGAGATAAGAACCTTGGACACATCATTCTTGCGTGCATACAAATCAACCGGCACGGGACGACTCATCTATCTGTGACCAAGGAGCACGAATAGGCAAACAGCAAAAGCGGGCGGTTCGTAATGCACCAGTGCTGATCAGGCGGCCTAAAACTAGCAAGCAAGGTGGTGTAAGCGGTGTGCATATGCATATTGCATATTGCTGCATACCCGTTGTGCCCTGAGTGACCCTGACTCGTGGCCAAAACAGAGGTGTAGGACGCGGGCTGGTGGTGTTGGGCATTTTAAAAGATGCTCATCATCATTAGCGGTGCTCGAGCTGTCTTTCGTCGTCTGCAAAGCACGGTAGATGATGGTTGCTTGCTGGCTATGTCGCAGGACACGAGTACGATCCGCGAAGCGAGGGACTGGGATCCACGTCGTCGTATCCCGTATGCTGGAATGTACAGTAGGCTTCGATTGCTTGGCTGCTGTCGCATGGGTCCTTTGCCGAATAGTACCGGTTCATAGAATGCATCATTCGGATAGACGCATAATCGACAATAGAAATAGCTCAGGGATCTGTGGCCGTCATAGGACAAAAGGCGTACCTGTAATCGGTCAATGCAGAATTGATGGCGCAGTACAGTATCAGCCGGCAAGGCTCCTGCGTCCAGCATGGAACCACACACATACGAGCACTGTACAGCACATCAGTAGAGATCCACCGTGCATGCGTAGCTCACCATCCCGCCGCCGTTGGACGCTGAGCATTCTGCAGTCTGGACAACGCCGACTCTAGGTTCTGTTCGTAAGTTGCCGTACCATGGTGCAGAGCTGCCAGTGAGAGTTTGACCTCGTGCATAATCACGGTCGACGCCATGTGATTCCCAAATCTCAACGTCGCTGCCCATTCGACGAACCATTATTGCCGGCGACATGTTACCGTTCGCTACAAGCTCGTCCGATATTTGCGACTATGCGCGAATCGAGAGTAGATTCGATCGATGGAGATGTGAACGCTTCGAGAGCAAAAATGACACTGGCATCGATCGAGAGACGGTGAAGGGTGAATGCGGCCAAAGTTTGGTAGTCGAGGTTTGGTAAGAGTACAAAGCAGGTTTGACGTTTTCAGGCTGACCATCGTGGAGAATGCTTCTCGATGCTGATAGGCCGCAGCGGAATACTCTCAGCGAGGTAAGGTTTCGACAAGCGTGGGATGATATGATAGCTATCGTGAATTAATGAGAGCCCCGGGTCTAGCTGCTGATACGGTACTATGTCTTTTTGTCTGATGGTGTGCGCCCGACAGCCTCACGCACGCTTTCTGCAGCTGTAGATGGCGGTGTCTCGAGATGCAGGACGCGGAAAGACAAGTAGAGACGAAATAGTGGTCCAGAAATGCTCCGCCGCGGAGATTTGTGAAGTCTAACTGCAGTTGCAGATGTTGGGAGTCTCGAAACTTGTAGAAGCATTTGAACAGTACAATGCACCTCGTACTGCTGTAGGCAGCCATACGTGTCGGATGGATACATGATTCCATTGATGCTGGTGATGATGATCTGCCTACCAAGAGCCTTGGAGTGGATGCACCGGTGCCTGATCCTTCAAGTTCAGTTCGGCCGATTCCCGTAATAATCTTGTGTCGCATGGGGCAGTTGCCCCGTGTCATCCGCACTAGCAACTTAGCGTGGCTTCCGTAGAAAGCTAATTTACACCCGCGCTTTTCATCGTTCCTTCCCGTTCGAGATATACCCATCGCTCCTTCCTTCTTCGCGCGCTCGTTGCCGTTCGTTCATTTCTGATTGTTACTGCGTCTTTGTCTTCGTCGTCGCTGTCGTCGTCGTCGTCGAACTTGTCGCAGGTGTTGTCACCGTCACTGTCGTTTCAATACGACCTTGCAGTCGACCGCCGACATTCTAAACCTCCAGTAACACGCTTCACCTGGCAGCAATTGTCAGACAGATCCTTGTCTGTCTGCATTGTCGCCGTCCGCTCCTTTGAAAGCCCGCATTGCCTGTTCGGTTTCACATCTCGAACAAGAAACCCATTCTTTTCAGGCTCTGGAAGCCATTGACAACATCTTTCCGGTCCGTCGATTCTACCGAAAAGGAACAAATTGTCTTGCATTCATGCTGATTTCGGAATTACAGATTCACATCGATATCCCAATTTGCATTTTGAGCGTTCTATTTACATCTATACAACCTCTACTTTAATATTGGCCCCCGACCACCGCCGAAAATACCATTGATACCATCTGGATTTTTCTTGCAACATCCTCGCTGCCTAAAACGACCATCATCCCTCCAATTCAATTAATTACGGATCTTCGACGTCGAACAGTGCGGCAACAGGTCTACAATCCGACCTTACGAACAAGTCTCTGATGGCTGCTGCAGTCCACAGTCCTCCCTTTCAGCCCTTCCCTTCCGCCATGGCTGCACCGGATCATACTTTTGGCGCCGTCGACTACGTGCCAAATCCGCACTTCGTCTTTCCTGCACAACCTATGCCAGAGCCGACGTCACAGCCATCTGCAACACCACGGCGGACTACATCACTTACCACCGGCCCGACACCTTCGCCAAGGCGCCGCGGTCCACAACACAAGTCTGTGTCTACGCTTCCAACTTTCACCTTCAATGCATCTGATACGTCGGGGCGCACAGGTGAAGCCTCAAACGAACCTGCTGGCCAGATTCCGCAAGTCACACCAAGAGCTATCGGTCACAGAAGAGGCGTTAGCGAGTTCGTAGGAGGTGATGCGAGAAAGGGTATGGCGGATTTTGTCAGCACCAGCCCGGTAAAGAGCACGTATTCGCAATTTGCTGCCGATACTACCAGTCCGGCGAGGAAGCGCGGTCATGCTCACAGGCGCTCTGCGGCAATGTCAGGTCATGATCTTGCAAGCATCTTGCAACCGAGAGACATCAATGCGACCAGCGGACCCAGTCGGGTCAATCTTACGCAGACACTTCTACCTCCTCCTGCGCTCCCCGTCTTCGACCCAAACAACCTGCTTGACGAAGAACCTCGTTTCGATGAGGATGATATTTCGCAAGATTCACGCGCCGCGATTGCATACGAAGATATCGTCGAAAGCTCGACAAAGGTTGGTTTCGCCGATGAGGTTGAAATCATACCTCGTGCGTTGTCTCCAATCTCTTCTGGCGGTGAAAGTGGAGCCTCGACCCCTGTTGATCGATTCAGAGGCAACAGCATTTCATCTGCGCTTGATTCACCGTCAACCACATACTCGCCAACAGTCCGGCCCCGCTCCATGTTTAGCCCAAAACTAGGTGACATGTCTCCTCATCAAGCACGTTCGTCACTCGAGATGAGCAGAGAGATCGAGAAAGAAGGCCATTGGTTGAGAAAGGACGTGGACGAGCCGCTTTCCGACTCCGTCGTTCAGTCAGCAGCATCTGTTCCGGATTCTGCCGCGGATGGAAGTAAGCTCGCTGTCACATTCAATATCGAGCGACGGAAGAGCGACCCTTATCTTTCTAGCCAACCGTCACGCCATAAGAACAAGTCATCTATTTCCCTGCAGGAACCTATCGTCTCACGTTTCGAGGAGCACGTCGAGCAAGCAATTCCCGTCGCACGCAAACCATCCGTCAGAAAGGTCACAGCATGGGCATCATCCATGTTTTTTCGCAAGGAGAAGACGTTGACCCGACCAAGATCCGCCGAATTCGCGCCCCGGGTAAACATGCCCGCACCATTTTCTCCGGACATGGTTCCATCGTTGTCTGTTACGCCAAGCGACGAGCGTGAGGAGCCTGATCTCGAGGAGCTTTTCAGCAGTCAAGATCCGTTCAGTCAACCGGATGATCCAACTTACCAACAGATGCCTCAGCCACGTATCGATTTTGGCCAGTTCGCCGCTTACAGCCCTGCTGCAGGAGCTTCTGATGATATTGGCAGCACGATCGATCTTGATGCCATGTTTGAGACTCCTTCCCGGAATACTCGACCACAAGGCTTTGCTGCTAGGAGACAACTACACAGTGGCCGTGGCAGCAGGGATTTTGGTGGATCTCAAGGACAATTTCACCGTAGAACCGAGAGTGCACCAGTGCTTGCGCGCTTCGACTATTCCATCTCCGGTTCTCCCGTACAGAGCCCAATGGCGGATGTCTTTGAGGAGGACGAAGAAGAAGACGAAGAAGCAAAGCTTGAAGCAGCCAAGAGAGCCAAGCAGAGAGCCGCGTGGAGTGCAAAGCCATTGCACCTTCCAACTGGGGAGCGGGATGAGAGTCAAGGAGTTGGTATTCGAATTGTCGACATGGCAGCCGATGTCGACGCCGATGTGCCCAGTCGGCCATGGACCAGCGAAGGTGGACTAGGCATTCGCGAGAGCCTTGGTGTTCGATCTCCACACTCTGACCAATTCTCTCAAGCGCCAGACCGACGACCTTCTTTGATCGAGAGCACGATTGTTGAAGAGCCAAGCACGCTGGAGATTGTCGACGACTACGAAGAGCCACGAGCTTCCACAATCACCAAGTCTTCCGACTCTAGCGACACTCCAACCCTCTTGGTAGACAGCAGTGGTGCTGTCTTGACAATTCCTGCGCAGTCATCAGTCTTGACTCCTACCACATATGCCGCCTCGACCTTCTCGACGCCTGATTTTACCAGACGGCAATGCTCATTCGAGACTTCTCGAGTAGGCACTTCAGCGTCTTCGATGACCGACTGCAGGACGATGAGCTCATTTGCCCCGGATCAAACGCATGGCAACCGTACATCGGTGGACGATGTACCATCCTTGACAAGCAGCCGGTCCACCATGATCAGCGGTCTCAACCAAGGCACCGGTGGCCGTAGGGACCCTTCTGAGCGATCTGTATCTGCAGCTTCAGTGCATACGACTGAAGAGCAATCTGAGCGACGACGCAAGAGATCGAGCATTCAGAGTCTCAGTAAGCTTATGGGTGCCTCTTTCGGCGAGAGCAAACCCAAGGCTCAATCAGAGTCGGACGCACAGTCTTCGACATCGGTATCTTCGAGTGGGCAAAGGAGGAAGAAGGAGCATCGCCTGAGCCGTTTGATGTTTTGGAAAAACAAGCAGACTTCTTCTGATCGTGGTGGACAGAGATAGGTCAATTCCTGAGTCGTGTCACCTCGCCACTGCCACGCCCATGAATTGTCACCCTCTCGACATTTACGTTCGCCAACTGAGCAAGGAGCCAATTGGCCTACACAACGCCCACGTCGGAACATTACATTACAGCATTGGTCAAGGAAATGGACACAATTATCGCATAGAGCACGGCGTAATTTTTGTTTTATGGATTTAGAGTTTGGTCGCGACAATCTTCACTTCTTCTTCTTGCTGCCCAGTAATCGACTTTTGTATTACTGGGCAATTTATCTTTACCTTGGGGATGGTCTCCACGATACCTTGTCGCGCCGGGGACTTTTGCAGCTACAATTTAGGAGACGACAGACTTATTTACTGCTGAGAAAATTTGGAACGAAGGCGAGGTTCTAGCATACCAAGGCTGCGCAAGGAACATGTCATGGCAATACCTTCGCTAGATAGCACGATAAATAACAAAACCAAGCATCGTTATGCAATCACAAAGAATCTCGTTCAAGCGCCGAGACCAGTACATTAGCAATCTCATAACAGCCAGTTTTAAGCACACAGCCACGCTGGGCCGGTCAACACCGGCAAAGCACGATACGTCAGCAGTAGACCAGACATGCACGCCGAACCAGCAGGGATTGTTTCGCAATAGGCGGCCCCAGCCATCTGAAGTTCCAAGCTGTGGTTTCTCAAAGACGGCAAATGGTCCTTGTCTCTACGATCTTCATAAGCTCAATTTGAGGACGTGGGAAGGGGCGTTCCGGGGGACGCGCTAGACTCGGCTGGTCATTGCGACTGCCGTTTGGGTTTGAGGTTTCTCCAGCAGTGGCGTCGAATTGTGATTGTTTGGAGTTTATTGTTGATGGTCGGGGCGAGGCACGCCCTGAGGCTTGGCGACAGGCACACTGAATGAATGAACGCGCACGCATTCTGTCAAGAATGTCGCCGCAGACTGCCGTACCTGCCTTAAACTGGGGCGTACCTGCCTTGCGGCTCCTGGGCGGAGGTCGTGACTGGCCGAGCGGATGCGGGAGGCGGAAAAAAAAAGGGGAGCTGCCGCCGCTGAGTGCTAGCGGTGCCAATCACATGCAGATCTTGGTATTTTGATGGCGACTTGATACAATCATTTGTACTTGTACCCACATCATTACCACTGCACCTCTTAATCCCTTGTCTTTCCTGTTCAACCACTGCACTCTTAACCCATTTACTCCGACCTCTCAGCTGTCGTTCCTTTGCAGCAGGTTTCTCTAGCAACCTTCTAATCTACAACCACAGGACTCGTCTCTCACTCACTTGAGACTCTTCCACATTTAGTTCGACCCGGGCTTTGTTTACGGTTGCACTTTCGCTATTCGGACAGGACAGGACAGGACATACCTTTTCTCACACATTCTCCTTCGACCGCTTCGTCAGGATAATCATAATTCACACAATGAAGGGCACAGCATTTATTGCCGGTGCCATTGGCCTGGCTTACTCAGTCGTCAGCGCTACTCCCTCTCCTGCTAAGATTGAAGCCAGAGCCACTTCTTCTGCGGCCGCTTCTTCTGGCTCAGCTCTTCCAACCGTCACTGTCAGAGGCAATGGTCAGTCATCCTAGTCCAGTCCACTCACGACTTCGGTCACTAACAACTATACAGCATTCTGGGCTGGTCAGAACAGATTTTACATCCGTGGTGTAGACTACCAGCCAGGTGGTTCTTCCGCTGCTACCGACCCTCTTGCCGACGAGACCACATGTACTCGCGACATTGCCGAGTTCAAGAAGCTGGGAATCAACACTGTCAGAGTTTACACAGTTGACAACACTGCCAACCACGATGCATGCATGGCTGCTCTCTCGAACGCTGGTATCTACTTGGCCTTGGATGTCAACACTCCAAAGTACTCCATTGACCGTGGAACACCTGCACCATCCTACAACGCTGTCTACCTCCAGAGCATCTTCGCTACCATGGATGCCTTTGCCAACTACTCTAACACCCTCCTCTTCTTCTCTGGAAACGAGGTTATTAACGACAACACCACAACCGATTGTGCTCCATACGTCAAGGCTGTTACCCGTGACATGAAATCGTATCGAACCAGTCGTGGCATGCGTCAAATTCCCGTCGGATACTCCGCTGCCGATGTCACATCAAACAGATACGAGATGGCCGAGTACATGAACTGTGGTACTGACGACCAGCGCTCCGACTTTTTCGCTTTCAACGACTACTCCTGGTGCGACCCAAACACCTTCCAGGGTTCCGGTTGGGCCGCCAAGGTTCAGTTGTACAGCAACTACAGCATTCCGCTCTTCCTTTCCGAGTACGGCTGCATCCCAAACCGCCAATTTCAAGAAGTTTCCGCCCTTTACAACAGCGAGATGACCAGCGTTTACAGCGGTGGTCTCGTTTACGAGTACAGCGAGGAGGGTAACGGATACGGTCTCGTCAACATCAACGGCAACACGGTCACCGAAACGTCGGGCTTTACTGCTCTTCAGTCACAGCTCGCGGCCAACATGCCACCATCAGGCGACGGCGGATACCAGAGCAACAACCAGCCAGCCACCTGCCCTGCCACCTCCGACACATGGCAAGTCACCGCCTTCACCGGTGATGCTCTCCCAGCTATTCCATCTGGTGCTGTTCAGTACATGAAGAACGGTGCCGGTAAGGGACCTGGTCTCACTGGCGACGGCTCCCAGAACGCAGGTGGTGCTTCATCAGGCACCGCATCCGCTGGCTCCGGATCTGCCACCGCTCAGGTCACCATGGCATCGGGCACAGGCACCTCTTCTTCGACCGCCAGTGCCTCCAAGGGCGCCGCTGCCGGCCTCACACCACCACAGACCGGCTACGGCGCTTTCGCCACGATCGCCGTCATGGTCTTCTCGTCCCTCGTCGGCGCCGCTCTTTTGTAAGCGGGATGACACGTTATGTTTGCGCGGAAAAAAAGTCCTCACAGGATGATCATTGCTTGGATGTTTAGAAATGCAACAAGCACGACGACCGGCGTTTTTGTTTTTTCTTCCAGAACTATTATTCATAGTCTGTAGCATGACAGGCCTTGGCCGTGTGTAAATATAGTTTCGAGATATGTTATTCCTCTAGCCTTACGAGTCCTCGATCATGACATTAGTGCTCGGCGTTGATTATCTTTCCTCCACCACGCACCGCTTCCAGCGCCGTGCTTCAGATCATTCAGCATTTATATATTACTGTAGAAGCCCAACCAGTACGTACGGCCATAGTTGCTTGAGAACACTGGATCCCGTCCGCTCTCCACACGTTAAGCAAGCAAACGCTCGATTAGTAGTTGCGTGGGTGACCAGCAGCGAATCCCGGGTGCTGTACGATTTTGTTCTGCTGCCCTTTTTGCACTGTCGGTAGCGATGCGGCAGCAGTCTTTTTGCCATATCATTCATCAGCTTGGGACTGATCTTTTGTCGTTCGTGGTCTAGCGATGATCTTCTTTCGTTGTTGTTGTTGTTGTTGTCGGGCTGCTACCTCAAATGCCATTCTGCTGAAGCACGTACCTGTGGTAGTTGATCTGGCTGTGCAGCAAAAGCTTGAAGCTCACTGCACGGCTGATATTTCCATGGCGCCTTTTCTTCATGAGAAGGGCTCTGGTCATTAGGATGTCAGATGGAGGTTAAATTACTAGTTATCGTGTTTGTTCCATTCGGAGGCTTGACTTCTTGCCATCAAGCAGATCTAACTACTTCCTGTTTCCATCCCCATGCTCCGCTTTCCCATATCTCCTGGCCCCAGTACCATATGACCTTTCCCTTCTTTCCACCGCTCTACATCCCTTTATCGGACCCCAATCTCCGACTACTGCACACCGATAGCCCTATAATAAAGCCCAGCGACTCTAACGCCCTGCTTGACAAACGCATCATCGACGACCGGCAACCGCTTGAGCCTCTCATCACTCATGACCCTCTCCTCCTTGCCCAACCGCACAACCTCCCTCTTGACCACCTCCGCCATCTCCGCAAGCGCAACCCTCTCCTCCAACGATCCCGAGCCGCCGTTGGTCTCGCGCATACCGGGCAGCGCGGCACCGAGCCGTTTGAGGATCTTGTGTTTCTCCTCGCGTGACTCGTCGTCGTCGCCGCGCGGGCCGGCGATGTCGATCAGGTGGATGAAGTCGAAGTAGACGGCGCCGCCGGTCCGCCAGTTGGCGATATCGGGTGAGATGCCGTTGTCGCCGATGAAGGTGCCGAGCAGCTCGCGCAAAGTGTCGTATTCTTGGGTTATGATCGCGGATGGGCCGACGGTTGTGCAGAGGACGTCGTGCGCGGATGATAGGTCGCCTGCGGCTAGAAGGTGTGAGACTTGGCTGTGATGGTTCGCGGTAGATGCGGCGTGGAGGGCAAGAGCACGGTGGATCCATGATGCGGGGATGTGAAGAGTTGTTTTCATAGTGTTGAAGATCGTGTTCGTCGCGGTGCTGCTGTGAATGTCGATGTTTGGCAGGGATGGTGCGCGGCGACTGAGCAGATCTTTGACGTAGACCTCGCGTGCCTTTGGGTTGGAGAGATGGAGAAGGACGGCGAGTGCAGAGGCGGTGGAGTCGTCTGTTCCAAGGTTCTCGAGCTGAGCAGCGAGTGAGACTGTTAAGTCATCAACGATGCCATCAGACAAGGTACCTGCGTCAACGACATTCTGTGCCCGCATCGAAGTTGCGAGCTGCCAAGCCAGACGGGCATTGATCGGATTGCCAGACACTGCTGCTGGGTCAAAGAGATCGCGAACTGACAGCTTAGCGGTGGAGTTGGACTGGGTTGCAACGTAGAGGCGAAGCAGAGCGATCAGCGTGTCTTCTCTGTCACTGAATTTGCCGTCATTCCAACCAGGTCCAGATGTTGGAACAGGCTTGGTCTTCTCCTTGCCTTCTTGCACGTCTTGAATATACGACTGTACGGCGGAGACCAGATCGTTCTTGCAATACCACAAGCGTAGGCCAAAGGCCTGCTTCCAGTCCAATCCGAACTGTTCAGTAACAGCGAAGGTGGGAGCTCTATCCTCAGCCGCACCACTCTTGCCTTCGCTGACGCACGCATTGCCCGCTGCAATCTCGTACAAAGCACGAATAGCCGGAGACATCTCTGACAATACATTCTGTGAGCGCCAAGCCTCAATCTGCTTGTGCATCATCTGCTTGGAGGTGTCGTCGCTGGGAAGCTGAGAGATGATTGTAGCGAGTCTGAAGTCTCCGGCTCCTACCAATGCCGCGCATGCGCCCTCGATATCACAGCCACTGAGGTAGATCAAAGCTTTCTCTTCCGGCGTGCTAACATCTCTCGCTCTCATGTAAGCCTTGGTATTGCAGAGATCGGCCCAGAACCGACAGACTGCGTCACGTCGAATCCTCGACTCGAACTCGGGTAGTTGCTGTTTGGGTACTCCGTTAATTAAGTCTGTGCAAGAAACATCAAGAGGGTCGAAGAGAACGGAGGCAAGCTGCCAGACCTGTCGCTCGTGCTGCGCTGTAGGATACTGAGCGTCCTTTGAATTTTCTGCCAGTATGGAGAAAGACAGTGACTTGCTGGTTTTTGCTGATGGTATGCCATCCTGACCAGCTGTGGTCGTGGTCTGTGGTTGCGATAACTGTGCACGAAGTGATTGAGTGTCGGTCTGCATGGATTAGCATGACACAGTGGCGAGTAATTAGGAGATTAGCTTACATCCGCAGGTGCATTGATCTTGGCAAATCGAATGTCCCTGCCCTCGGCGACCACACTCTTGCCAATGTTCGTCAAGAGATCATCATCTACCAGAGGAGCATTGCCCGCGATGGCATAAACCAGAGTTCCGTCGGGCGTCCAGGTCGGCTTGACGGAATCATGGAAAGCTTGATCGGATTCGTTCATGTTGGAGAGGTCGAGATCAGGGTGAGTGTTTCTATCGTATGGCCACTAAACGGGGAGAAAACTTTTAGCATTCGTTCTGTAACTATGTATGTGTGCTAGCTATGGCGCAGCTCGTTCAACACCATAAAACGTGAAGAATTCGTAGCGTGTGATCGGACATTCGTGCAAAGGGGAAGGGAAGTCAAACCTCGAATCCTTTTCCACCAGGGGTGACACCTCTACCTCGGACCGATGCATTCTTGGGTTGCGCCCACAAGGAGTTCATGATATCCATTGTTGTGTTGAATGGTTGCTTATTCGTCGAGTGCTTCATGATGGAAGCCGTCGGGATGCCGCCGTTGTCGAAAATGTTGTTTTGCTGTTCGCGTAGAGCGCGACGGTCTTGTTTCTTTGGACTCAAGGTACGCTGAAGCTGCTCTGCCCAGCCGTCATTCATATCAAACTTGGCCTTCACTGGAGTTCCGCCGAAAGCTGCAGGCTTCAAGATTGATTTCGGCATGTTGTTCTCAGGGAAAGATCCGGCCATCTCCTGCTCGTCATCGCTGTCAGGAACAGTGACAAGCGCATTGTTGTGGTCTGCGTGATCGTGGTCGACGAAAGGATCATCAAGAGATACTTCAGCCTCCATATCGCTACCTTCGTCTTCGTGAGTAACGTCTTCGTCCATTTCATCATCTTCAAGAACTGACTGGTCACCAAATCCACCCGGAAGACTCTTCTTGTTGCCCTTCTTGAAGTCGAACGTGTCGTCCGGGTCGGAAAAATCCGGACTCATCATTGATGCATCTGCGGCAACGCCAGTAGCATCGCTAGATTGAGCAGGAGGAAGCTGAGCTTTTGGAGTGCCTTGACCAGTCATGGCTTCAGTTGGATCCATCATGGTCTCATCGTCGTCGTCGTCGTCGTCGTCGTCGTCATCAAGTCCGTAGGTCGTAAAATGCGGGACGCGGAACACCCACTCACCAGTCTCCGAGTCGTAACTGATGAACTCGGTGTTGACAACACGCTTCAGACGTTCGATATGTTTCTCGTACCTGACACCCTTGTTGTCGTGAACTGGGAGACGACCACCGTGAGACCGAGGCCATGAGTTCTCGAGGGTAATAGTTGATGGCACATTGAGTCCCTTGCCTTCTGGAGGAGTGTTGACACCGGTCTCGTAAACGGTGGCAGAGCGCACGTTGAGCTTTACGATGTCTCCCAGAATACGATCGAGAGGGACAGCAGACATGTCCACCTCGTCGAATTCGATCTTTCCAATACCGACACGGCCAACCGTGAACCCACTCACGCGCTTGAGCCTCTCTCTAGGCATGTCGCGAAGCTCTTGCAATGAGGGTGAGATGTAGTACTCGCCGGGCTCTTGGTCAGCCTGGGAGCGCGGGGTCTTGCGAGAGGCAGGACGAGACTCGCTTGCTGAGACTTCATCTTCCGGCACCATAGCCAACTCGTTGCCTCGAACCTGCTCCATCTCTGGCCGACTCGTAGTACCGTTAGTACGGTTGTCCTTTGGCTGTTGGCGAGGAGCGCGCAACAGACCGAGCTCTTCTGATGAAGGCTCTGGTCCATCGGTTTCTGTACGGACAAGGGCGTTGCTTGATCCGTTGGAGGCATCACCGTTAGCCTGATTCTCCTTGACACCATTTGCGCCAGCGCCATCGAAGCTGACACGCTTGCTGGGCCTATCAGCAATACCGTCAGATCCAAAGAGATCGGTGCGCAAGCTACGATCAATCTTCAGACGACGAACGCTGCTTCCACTGCTGTAAGGACGGGCGTTGGGTGTGAATGCACCTGGTGCCAAAACGCTGTCCTCTGCTGATAGTGATGTGCGCAAGTTGCTAGTCGACAGACTCTTACTCAGTGGACGACCAATGCTGCCAGAGCCAAGGATGCTGTTACGACCTGGGGTGAAGCTCTGTGCACTTCCTGGGGTACCGTAGGTGGAGTAGGAGAAGCCGTATGCATTGGACCGCTTTTGTGGGGTGATCAGACGCATGCTTTGGCTTGCATTGATCTTGAATGCTGGAAGTGACGGGCGCTTTTGTTTGTTCGCACCGGACAATGGTGTCGCGATCGGTCCCACGGATGGAGGAGGTGTGCCGAGATTGGCAAAGAGCTGGTCGTTGCCGTATGGGTTTTGCAAGAGCGAAGCCATCAAACCCTGGTTTTGTTGTTGGGGCTGTTGGTTCTGCTGAGAGCCTCCAAACAGGCTGTTGCCAGAGTTCTGGTTGTTTTGACTAGTATTAAAGAGACCTCCGCCAGACTGGTTTTGGTTCGTGCTCTGGTTCATACCGCCAAATAACCCACCGCCAGTGTTGTTGGTAGTTGTCGAACTGCCAAAGAGACCACCCGGCTTCTGCTGGTTGTTCGTGTTGCCGAATAGACCTCCGCCCGTGTTTTGATTCTGGTTTGTGTTACCGAAAAGGCCCCCGGAGCTGTTGTTGTTCGGCTGGGTGCTGCCGAAAAGACCTCCGGTTGTTGCTGGCTTGCTGCCAAAGAGACCTCCAGATTGTTGGTTGTTTTGTGAGTTACCGAACAAACCACCGCCAGACTGATTCTGCTGAGGTTGTTGGGTCTGGTTGTTCCCGAAGAGACCGCCACCTGTACTTGCACCAGTGTTCCCGAATAAGCCGGGCTTTTGCTGGTTCTGGTTGTTGTTGTTGTTTGTCCCAAATCCACCGCCGAAGAGCGAGTTACCAGTGTTGTTCTGCTGTTGCTGCTGGTTGTTGTTAGAGCCGAACCCACCGAAGGCGCTGCCACCGGTTGTCTGGTTCTGCTGTTGTGCGCCACCAAATGGGCTGTTGGTCGCAGGCGCTGTAGAACCGAACAAGCCACCACCTGTATTGGCAGTGTTCTGCGGTCCGAAGCCACCAGTCGTGTTGCCTCCGCCAAAGCCAGTGTTGCTAGTGGTAGTACTGGAACCGAATCCTCCAAAGGGCTTGTTTTGCGTTTGGTTCTGACTGTTGTTGGAGCCGAACAAGCCGCCCCCAGTTGTACTCGTGGTATTGTTGTTGTTGCTACCAAATCCTCCGAATCCGCTGTTGCTAGTGGCAGGTGCAGCTGTACCGAAGAGGCCACCAGGAGTTGTGCCACTAGCAGCAGGGGTGGAACCAAACAAGCCACCAGCAGGTTTGGTTTGGTTGTTGTTACCGCCAAAAAGTCCTCCGCCTCCACCAAATCCTGAGCTTGCAGGCTGTTGATTCTGTCCAAATGGAGAAGATGTCGCGTTGCTACCTCCTCCAAAGACCGATCCAGTGTTTGCAGGGGTCGAACCAAATCCACCAGTTGTGTTTGGGGCTGGAGAGCCAAAGCCTCCAAAGCCCGTGGATTGGCCAAAAGCACCGGCCTGACCGTTGGTGTTGCCGTATCTGCGACCTGAGTTGTAATCGGCCACCCTGAGTTCTTCGAAAGAATAGTTCGAGTATGGCTGCTGAAAGGTTATGCTCTGGTAGAGACTGGTGTTGTTGGTGCCGGTATCCTTCTCTTGATGCGCGGCGAAGGGTGTCGCGGCGGTTCCTGTGTTTTGAGCCTGCGACTGGGCCTGGTTTTGCTGACCGAAACCGCCAAAGCCTCCAGTGGTACCGCTCCCACTACCGAAGCCGCCTGGTGCAGTTGCACCACCACCGAACAAGCTCCCTCCGGTGGCACTAGCACCGAATGCGGGCTTGTTCTGGGCTGCTGGCGCAGTCGTTCCTGAACCACCAAATCCTGTTGATGTGTTGTTGGTGCCGAATCCACCGAATCCGCTTGTGGTATTCGTTGTGTTACCGCCGCCAAAAAGACTGCCGGTGTTGCTTGTAGTCGTAGCTCCAAAGGCTGGCTTAGCGGCACCGAATGGTGAAGAGGTTGCAGTGTTGCTTCCAAAACCTAAGAGAAATACGTTAGCTCCTGCTTCGAATGTTGTCGTGTCTCAGTCGCGCCGTCGCATCAGACATTGCCGTCGAACAAGGAAGGTGCAAGACATGAAGGCTGAGATGGTCTCAAGTAGGGGTTGAGGCCGCATGTGAGACGTACCTCCTCCTGATCCAAACCCACCGCTTGATGCATTGCCACCAAATAAGCTGCCACCGGTATTACCTGTTGTGCTTGCGCCAAAACCAGTCCCGGTGTTGGTGTTGGTGTTCGAACCAAAGCCTGCAAGAGCAGAGCCATCGTCAGCTTTGTTCGAAGGAATTCTTGCGTCTCGGATGTCCTGATCGATCCTCGTCGAGTCTTGAGATTGAAAAGATATGCTTACCCCCAGTCGTAGTTGTGCTTGCGCCAAAGCCACCGAATCCAGTACTCGGCTGGTTCTGCTGATTCTGCTGGTTGTTGGAGCCGAAGCCTCCGAAGCCGCCGAAAGACATGATGCTCTTAGTTGTCTTGGTTTACAAAGAGATAAACTTGCGCTCGAATAATGTCGAGGTTTCAATGGAATAGAATAACGCGCGCTTTGCGATACGCTGGCTGAAGTCGAGGAACTGCGTGAACGTGACCTCAGTCGATCTCTTGCGCGAGACGAGAAAAAGCGTGAAGCTGTAGGCGGGACTCAAAAATGGCGGATCATGCGTATTTATGTCATCTGGCGCTCGAAATGAAGAAAGTGAAGTGAAGGAAGTGTTGCGTGAGGTAGACGCGAGTTGAGAATGTGATGCTTGTCGAATTTATAGCGGCGGGTCTTGCACGGGATCGCGGCAATTCCCGCGCGCCAGGCAGCAGCAGCGGCGACGCACACCACTGCGAATCACCTCATAACGCTACATCAATCACTTATGGCACAGGGTACTACTAAGCTTCCGTCTTCAGTCTCTCAAGGTATCCATCATTGGGTATCAAATTATCGAAAAGTCTCAGCCTTGATCAAATGTTGTCCAAGCTCACGCTCAGTTCTGAAAATCGTCCCGTCCAGACAAAGCATCAAACCACACGCTTTCTTGCATCACCGTATCCCACTCCAGGTAGCCAAGAAGATTCAGGTGAAGTTCTGCCTTCAGTCCGGACATCAGTGTCAGCTGACGGTGGCCCCTGTGCTGAAATACGTCATCCTTCTTCTCTCCATTGCCCAGGCCGCTCAAATCAAGCGTCTCTCCTTCGCTTGCCTCTGCGCACGCCGAGGGAGCCTGAATAGACTGCAGCTTGCGCACAATGTTGATGTGGGAACAGCACTCGTCCAAGCCCAGGAAATGATAAAACTCTACCCGCTCTCGGAATTTTCCACCATTGAGTGCCTTGACTTGCGCCACGACATCCGCCGTCAAGCGCCTGTGTCCAAGGTAGTCTAGAATGACGATCTTTTGCAGACCGGGGTAAGACTGAGATTCGGAGACCACCTCACCCGAAAACGGGTACGCAAAGCTGTCCCGGTTCCAGTGAGCAAGTTCCGGTGTGACGACAGCCCCATGAGCACGTAACACATCTGCGATCGCAGCGTATCTAGAAGTCAAGCTCTCAGAAGCTGTTGCTTCGACCGCGATGTAGACGACAGTGTTGCTGAGGGCGCAAGAAGTGTGCAGACCTCTGGTAGCATGGTCGAGATAAGCACATTGACCTTGAGCTGCTGGCGGGAGACCGATTGGTGATGATGGCGGGGCTTGCGGCAAAGCTGAAAGATCGCGTTCCATCTGAGGTGAGTGTACTGTCATCTGATTTGTATTGACGATGGTATTCAACGGTTCAGGAGAGCCGATTGTCATCGTGATTTGTCGCTTGCTCGGTCTATTGTTTGTAAGAGCGGAGTTTGGCAGCCATTTTCTTGTTTGAGAGGAGATAAGTCGTTGCATGGAACGAAGGCGGAGAGTTTTGGTAGACGTCCAATTCCGGGAATCGATCTGCGCAGGTGAAGAGTGAGGCGTCACTTGCTCACTTATATCTTCACCTGCAGCAAACCCGTCCGCAGATTGACCATCAAGATCTGTTTGACGCCTGTCGCTGGTAAGACCATGCAAGCCTAGCAAGTCCTGCATACCCGCGAAAGTGGGTGAAGATGTCGGTGGCGTCGGCAGTAAAGGCGCAAACTGCACCGATGGACGGCCTTTGCTCTCGAGACCAGCGGCGGAAGCCTTTCTCTTCTTGGAAATGCGGTTGTGCGCAGCAACAGTCGGACTCCTTTGAGACACTTCGTTTGCACTAATTTCTTGCAGCGGGGCTTTCTTCCGCACAGAAACTGGGCTGACGGTGCTCCTTGTCGCTGGTGTAGTTTGATTGCTTGCCCGGGCAATCTTACGCCGGCAACTTCTTTCGATCTTGTCCATCCATCGAATGTTCTCTTGAGATTCTGAATCTGAAGGGACTGTTACAGCTTCTTGGGCCATGGCCTGCAGCTCCTGAAACGATATGCAATCTCTCCATGTCCTGTCTTCATGCAGCTTTTTCACTCTGGGGTGCCTGAGCATCCAGAAGTCGGTATCACTGGCCTTGTCAAATGAACTGCCCAAGACTTCAAACACAAAGGGTTCGTCTATGATGGTATCGATGCGGACAGCAGCCACATGGGTGAGGTCAAATGCTGCAGGCTGAATATCTGCGCGATATGGCTTCCCAAAGATTCGCATGAGGTTCGACGCTTTGTCCAAAACAGGTAGAGGGATGCACTGCTCAAGAGCGATAGTCGCTACGTATCTGAAACGCGGCCTCGCTTGGAAGCGCTCAACTTCTTGCTTATTTGTCAGGCAGCCAAGATGAAAATGAGTGAATGATCTTTGCCGGCCTGAAGATTGCAGTGATTCTTGCGCGCTGTAAGAGGCGCCAACGACAGCAAAGTCTGCCTCATCCCCAAGCCCGGCAATGTAGTCTTTCTTGAGCTTTATTACAGGTAAGTTATGACCAGTCTCGTCGTTGGCGATGGCAAAGTAAGGCTGACCACATGGCTTGAGTACCAGCCCTTCGTGTCTTGCAGCCACGGATGCGGCCAAATGCGCCATCAGCTTCCGCCTGGCGTCAGGTTCTGCAAAGTCCACCACCTTCGATTCAGCAGTGACTGCTCTACCTTGACGCTTCTTGTAGATGCTGTTCAGTAACTGTTTTCGCTCCTCCAACGGTTTGTGCATCAAGAAATTGTCATCAATCAGCAGCATATCAAAGAATACAATCATGAGATGCTCCCATTCGTGAGGCTGAGAGTCTTTGTATGTCCCAAGAGAGACGCCAGAACGGAGAACATGCTTGCGGATCTTGTGAAATGGCAATATCTTTTTATCCTGATCGCTATACACGACCATTTCGCCAAGTAAGATGCACCGCTCTTTGATCTTGCACTTGTCAGTTCCAATCTGCAGGCATTTTCGAAGCGTACTTCGAAGTGCCTTACGATCCGCAGTAGAATCCTTGCCAGACTTGGAGAATACCTTGAGCCAGTCGTCTTTTTTTGACAGATCGATATGTATCTCACAATACTCGCCGTCGTATTTTCGTTCGAGCATCCATCGTCGGCTGTTGGCAATCTTCATGCATTGGTCAATAGAGCGAGCCTTGCAAAATTCCGAGCGTGCGACTTTGATTCCGAGTGTTGGCCGGAAAGAAGCAGACACAAGCTTCCTGAGTAACGAGCCGGATTGGGGGTCAGGGCAACTCGGATAAGCTTTGAACGGTCCCCGAAGGGTGGCTACAGCGGCATCAAAGTCTTGCTGGAAGCGAAGGATATCAGGCAGCAGAAAATGCACTGAACGTAAGACAACATTCTCTTCCAATCTGACTGGCGCAAAGTCCTTGAGTATGAGCCTTACGAGCCATTTCGCTTCACTGGGGTGCAGTCTGCGAAAGATATTGGCCAAGGATAGCTGATGTTGATGGCTGTCACCGCTCGGTTGGAGTCGAAGGGCTGGATCAGAGAACTGACAAGATCTCGCGAGACTGATAAGAACACTGTCTACCTCTTCTATCGTCACGAAAGGCAGCGCAGGAGGCCCTCCATCTTTCAAGACGCGTTCGAGGCAGGTTCCGAGATCACCATGTCCTGGTTGTCTATAGGCCGACAGATCTCTTGATTTCGAAGCCGACAAACCGAGGGTCCGAGAAAGCAGCCTAGTCAAAGTTGCTGCTTGCAGCCCGTATACACGCCCGGTTCGTCGTTCGGGAAAGAGACAAGACAGAAGAGCGGCTGTACTGGCTACATCGAGACTGTCTATGGCATGGCGGTGTGATCTGAACCAGTCTTTGGTCTCCAGACGTAGTCGTTCTCTACATTCCGGCGGCAGCAACGGCGGATCGTGGGTTACAATATGTTCAAGGCTGGAGAGTAGGTTGCAAAGAGCGGAGAATTTGAGAGCCATTTCGCGCTCGCCACGAGCTATTCATGTTTGGCTAAAAGTTCCTCCAGCAGTGTAGAGCCAAAGTAAGTATGAAGTGATATGCAGCAAACCAATAGTGCTAAAAGTGATAATGTAGATGAATCGCGGTCTGGTCTAATCGATGGAGACGCGACGCACAGCCAATTGCATATCGGCGCGTCTGCCAAGCGCCAAGCACCAATCTATCTTGGACGATGGGCTGGAAAGCCAGCCGCGCCATAACTCACCAAGCACTCAATACCAGACAATCTGATGTATTTTCGCTCTACTTCGCTTAGATACTCTGCGAGTACCAGCTCGTCTAGAAAGATACTCCTGCGATACTACCCGCCAATCTGTGGTAGCTTCGGTACTCACTAGACCTTGGCAGTGTATATATTCGAAGTTACTGAGCACGACAGGCGACGGACATCTCCGATCAGCTCGCTACTACAAATAAATTGCATATGGTAGGACTGCGTATGGAGTTTTGGAATCACTGTTCACCCTACTTCATTCAATGGCAGCAGCTAAGCTTTACGCCGCAACCGTGCTAAAATTGTCTTCATCATGTGTTTGAAGTCTTCGGACCTCGAGGCGAGATCGAACCATGATCCAATCCGAGGACTAGTCGCCAACACGACCAAACCTTTCGAGAGAGGCATACAGCTCTTCAGGTCAAAGTCTGAGGTATAGCTGTTCTTTTAATCCCCGTCCTCCTTCATGCGGTAAGTCGCTCTATTCGTCCCACGCCACAATCAGAAAATATTTTCCCGATATGGTCAACTTCTTTTCCTTCAAGGCGGCCCTCCTGGGTCTCGCTATGTCTGCTCTTGCAGCTCCGACTCCGGTAGACACTGCTCCTCTTGCTCGCCGCTCTGCCATCCACTCCGACGCTGTCATCGGTTTTCCTCAGACGGTCCCGAATGGCTCACTCGGTGCTCTATACCTCAAGTATCAGCCTTTCCTCTATACCGCAAATGGCTGCGTTCTTTTTCCGGCTGTTGATGCTCAGGGAAACACTAAGTATGTCTTTCTTTCGAATTCCAATCTTGTTCAAAGGCTGACCAGGAGTAGCTCCGGCTTGGCCCCAACTGGTCCTCCTAACGGCCAATGCAGCTCTTTGCCAGGTCGGATCTACGCTCGCTCTACAGCTTACAACGGCCAGTCAATCACGTCAACCCACCAATCTCATCTAAAACTCACACCACGATTGCAATTCTTACGATGGAATTCGTTCCGCCAAGGCATCACGAGATTCTGATGGAACTCGCATGACGATATGAGCCACTGAGATGGCATCAGAACCCCGATATCGAAGCGGAGAAAGAATACACTGTCGAAATCTTCAAGGCGAGTGGATTTCATGTTATGAACAAAAAAACATCGAAGGACGCAGCACGCCGCTACGTGGCTGAATTCAACAGCATGAATCGAGTCGACGTACTACCAGTCAACAGAGAGAACGCGCCAACTTCTAACCGCTCCGATGCCGCGTCTAAAGGAGGTCAGCGTGATGAGGGAGAGGGCTTGCTGGCTGGAGTCACGCGTGATTCTGGAGTGAAGGACAACAGTACGATCACGAAGCCGTCAGCAGAGGGCTATCCGATCGAGAAATCCATGAAAGCACGATCACCTCTGGCGAGAGCACGAACACAACAGTCGACAAGCACGTCGTCGAGAAGGTCGGACAGCAAGCGAAGAGACCACTACAGTACGAATTGAGAGGAGGCCCTCCGGACAAGAAGAGACGAACTGCCGGCAGCGAGATGAACAATGAGCAAAGTGGCACCTTTGATATCGGGCGACGGGAATGATAATGCGAACGATACACGTTTACTACAGGACTCTTTCAACGTTCTACCGATAGAACCAGTCGACCCAGATAGTTCTAACAGGATCACCACAAGGATTACAACAGAGGATGCATTGTTCGTGAGGGGAAGCTCGCCAGTGAGGGCGGGCGAGGATGACAGCACGAACACGCCCAGGCAGCTACCACTTCCGCCATATCCAAGCTCAGGACATCCACGTCTACATCAACGAACACAAGCTGTAGACGAGGGTTCTAACTCCGGAGAATCTAGTGATGACCCAGAGGGATGCGAAACGGATGTGATGCAAGTCGTAGAGGATTCATCCCCCTATGCTGCGGAGGTTTGTCCAATGTCATAGAGAGCCAAATGCTCAGTGGATATTGACAACGCGAAACAGTATCCCGACTTTGAGTCCCTACGGAATAATCACGCGGGACCCTACTACACGGAACTCACAGCAAGCCCAAGTCTCTCCGGCACAAGCCCTCTGGCCGAGTACATCAGCTACTTTCCTCTCGATTACCAGCTTGCGTCCACCAGCACCGTCGGTGTCAAGCAGCCACTGATCGCTTGGGAGAGCCTGCCCGCTGTAGCGCAGTAAGCGCTGACCAATACCGACTTTGGAGATGCCAACGTACCATTCAAGGACCCCAACGTCATGGACAATTTGGCAGAGGCTGAACTGTGAGCGATAGTGCCGTTTCGTTAGAGGTCGAAGTACGACCTGACGTGAGATTATCTTCATACATAACTTCAAATCTATGCCCATCTTCCATAGACGTCTAGTCTATTCTCCATTCGCCGTCTTCTGTGCGAGCATGTACCGCGGATTCGAGTCCGTATCCACAATCAAGAGCTTCTCCTCCGCCCTTCCCAGCATATCATAGATCTGAACTTCCCCATGCCGTACCTTGATAACACAGCTGCTACCCGCATAGCTGACCACTTCCTCCCCATTCTCGTCGACCCCTTGAGAGACACCCGCCACCTTCCCTGGCTCCGAGCCAGATCTATTCGCCAACACAACAACCACATCCTCTCCCACCTCTCTCTCAGCTTGTAACAGCGGCTGAAATCTCTGAAGCCAATACATAACCGTATCCAGATCCGGCCTCTCCATCTGACCGGGAGCGGTCAACTCCGCCGGCGCCAGACGAGTCAACCACGCCATACTCAACACCACCGTCCTCGCGCCCTTCGCCACACAGTGCGTAGCAAACTCACACATGCCCCACGGCGCCTCGAATTTGTACGGGTTGATATCCATACAGATGCCCATGGCGACGTCGCCGAGCGCGCCTAGACTGCCGAAGAAGAACCCCTCGTCGCCTTCGGACGCCCACGTCTCGTCGGTGTAGTAGAGGAACGATTTGCGGTAGTGCGCAATCACGTCGCCCGTCGGCGAGACCGTGACCGTCGAGTTGTAGTTCTTCGACGGCGTGGAGATGCTTCGTTCCGGGTAGCCGACTGTGACGTGGCAGCGCAGGCGGCGCGCCGTGGCGATTGCCCATGCCGTGGTGCGGCCTGATGTTGTTGGCTCTAGGTGTGGTGTGATGGAGGCTAAAGACGGGTAGTTGTAGCCTGTGAATGCTAGTTCTGGGAGCACGAGGAGGTCCACGGTTGATGGTGCTAGGTCTGCTATGAGAGAGTCCGCCTTGTGGATGTTGCTCTCGAGGGAGTGGAGTTGAGGCGCGAATTGCAGGATGCCGATTCTCATGGTGTGGACCGGTTGACTTGCAGGTTGCGTACGGTATGGTCGGAGGCTCGATATGTCTAACTAGATGAATGGTGTCGAAGAGGGGGAGAAGGTCGACCGAGCAATGCAGTTTAGTAGGAGCTCGATGTTGGAGTTCTCTGATGGGGCGGATTGGATGTTGGAGTTACCGGTATCAATTGATGGTGTGGCCTTGAATTCAAGTCATACCATCTGACGATCCGTCCCTAGCAGACACTAATCTAGTTGTAGCAGGAAGACATTGAATGAGTGATATACAGCTTGTAGACCTCCTCGAGACCTCGGTGCCCAAATTATGAGTTGTGCTTCATTTGGAGCGGATCGCAACTTGAATTTAGCCAGTCACACAGTCCTACCGATAAATGAACCACGCGCCGATACACACGATCCTGCAATGTGTATTAAAATTCATGCAGATCAGGTTCAACAGACATAGGAGCCAAAAAAAAAAAATTCAATCTAGATGTAGAACTGTAGATTAGACTCATTATTGACCCTCTATAACCCATATGACCATACGATTAGTCTATATCTTCTCCCGAGCCATGCCAGATCCAAACGCCGTCGCCATGCATCAAACCGAATCAATACATCCTCGACCTCGTGCCGACTTCAGGACATACCCATGGTCATCAACCGCGTAGTCCTACGTTCCAAATCCCTCTTCGGGCCAAGACCACCCGCACTCCTAACCGCGGCGAACGCATGACGCTCACAGAAGACCTTCCCACCAACCTCGAAGTAATCATCACCAAGCACTTCCTTGCATGTCCCACAAGCCAAGCAGCCCGGATGGAATTTCTGCAGCGTCTGCGTCTCTAGATATTGGCCCTCGATGCCGCGGCCACAACCAGTGCAGAGACTGTCGTTCAGAGAGTGGTAGTGGTGCTCACAGTATGGGTCGTTGTCGAAGACGTAGAAGTCGCCGGTAGTGAACGGGGAGGAGCAGGTCTTGCACACGAAGCAGGATTTGTGGTAGCGGCCTGTTAGGCGGCCGTCTGCGGCTTTGACACTCTTGCCGATGATGGGTTGGGCGCAGCCGCGGCACGGGTGGGAGCGTTTGCCTGTCGCTGTCGAAGGGCGAGCGATGGGGTCCGCAGGCGTGGTGGTTGGTTGCGGCTGTGACTGTTGTTGTGAGGGTACTCGCGGTATCGGATCGACGTTTGCAAAGTAGTCTTGCTGTGAGTCTTGTGCGGCGTTGCGAGAGGCCATGGGCGTAAGGCCTGCGCTGGTAGTGAAGTTGGGTTGTACCATCATTGGGTCCAATGGTGATTCAGGAGGTGAAGCGAGCTTCGCGTTACGAGGTGTGCTAAAGTTAGGTGCGCCTTCGGTCGCTGCTCTGACCAGAGGTGCGTATGCTCGCTGTGGTGGCATCCATTGTTTCGTCTCTTGGATCGGTGGTGTCGCTTGAGCCGTTTCGTCTCCATGGGCTGAGAAGCCTGACATACTCGACGCTGCAGACAACGGTGGACTTGCGCTTGAGGCGCTGACGGCAGATAACGACGACGAGCCAGAATCCGATGGAGTGTGGTTTACGTGTTCGTACTGTGCTGTCGAACCGATCGGTGCGAGACCTTGTGCTCTGACTTCTGGTCGGTGTGCGTTACGGCTGGGATTGCGTGGTGGCGGTGACCTTGATGCTACCGATGTCGAGCTCTGGTATGGCATAGTCTCCGCCCTCACTGGTGGTGCTGGTCGTACATTGCTGCCATTTGGTGCCGCTGACCTCTCTGGTGCTCTGAAGGGCCTGCTGAACTGATGGACTGGTTCCGACGGTCTTCTTTGTACTCCTGACTCTTGCTGTGCCTGCGGCATCTGCTTGGTAGGAAACGTGTGTGATCGCATGTCTGGTCTTATCATGTTAGGCGCTGCTCCACTTCTTGTTGCCTCATCCTTCATTTTCACCAAGAAGCCGTCTACGTCACCAGGCCTCGATGGTCGACCAGGCGGTGGTCTAGTCCTGTTCATGTCTAGAGGTCCCGGCATCAGATTGGGCGAGGTGTTCTGCGACGTGGGCGGTGACCGAGCCGTGTCTGTCTTGTGCTCCTCTTTCGACTGGGTCCTTTGCGGATAGCTCCTCTCCTGGATGTTCTGGTTTTGAGCAGTGAATCGAGCATTCTTCTGCTCCTCTTGCTTCCTCAATTCTTGCAGACTCGGCTCTGGTGGTGCTGGACTCCTTGACTCGGATCGGGATCCGGCGCTGCTCAAACTTGCTTGTCGTGGTTTGCGGAAGCCATCTGATTCGAACATACTGGGAGCCTTTGGACTTGAGACATTCGACTTTGGACTTCCAGGATGGCTGGGTGGAAACGCTGGTGAAAGGAAAGGAGGAAAGGCGCAGTCCAAGTTGGATGAAAGTAGTGGTGATGGTGGTCGAGCGAAGACGCTTCGTGGGTTCGGATTCGTAGCACTGCGTGTAGCAGATGGTCTACGTGGATTACCATAGCCATTGTCGCTCACGGGAGAAAGAGGTGAGTCGTTCGTCTTGATGCCGAGGGCTCCTGCACCCTGATACTCTCTTTGTGCATACGGGCGGTCTGTGTATTGTTAGACAGTTGCTCGTACAGTCTTGAGTACGCTTCCACATACTGGCTGCCAGAGGGTCAATCCTTGGTGGAGGTGCCCTGGTTGTTCTGGTAATCGGCTCGGAAACATTTCTTTGGGTCTGCGGAGCGGCCTTGCGTGTCGGTCGAGCGAATGGATGTTGTGAACTTTTCGGACTCAGTGTGGTTTGTCTGATTTCTGCGAATCGGTCAGCGTCTTTTATCCGGACAACCAGCTGATAGAGCCAGATATTACCATTGTGTTGTTTTGTGGTTGAGCAAACATGGTCGCCCATCAACGATATTTGGATCTCCTCCCCGCAGTTGGCGCAGTTGATAGTGGGGAGGATGCTCGACATGCGCATCTCTGCCACTGCCATGACTGCGACTCTTTCCAAATCTGTCCTCTTCTACCGGATTTTCTCTCAAAGATTGATGTATGTTGTACCTTTCGAATATGAAGAGTGACAGACACACGACCAAAGAATTGATAGAGCTCGCGGTGAACGATCGATCAACGGTCGATTCGGCTCGTGTTCAGGGATATGTCTGACCGTTGTCGTTTACGTTCTGGCTGTACAGTAGAGTAAGGAGCAAACTGTATATTCAAATTTAGTTCCAGTCGTTGCCGGCGGCCTCGACTCAGTGTCAGAGCGACGTTGACGGTAATGCTCGAGTCGAAATTAATGATTGATAGGTAGTTGAAGAACGGATTGTACGTGTAGTCGAGATTTTGGGCTGCCACGTGCTGTACAGTAAAGAATGCAGGCGCGCGCGCAAGCAAATTAAACAATGGTCGATGGGAATGCGATCAGAGCAAGGAGAGAAGATAGACAAATTGTGTATAGACGACAACAGAGGTCGAGATCTGCAGAGAAGAGTCGCAGAGCAGAGGATGAAAGAACGACTTCAGTTCTCAGCAAGGTGGGCGGTGTCTACCTCAATGCCTTGCATCTTCTCGTGGTCTCTTCCTCCAAAGATCGACAGGTACAATGATTACTCGTATGCCGCACAGACTTACCTCCATGTTACAGTCCAGCAGCCTTCCGCAATCAGGCAGAGACGCGCTCATTACGATAGGCACACGATGGACTTGGTAGAGGCGTAGCAGATCATAGTCTAGCACAAAGACAGTAGGTAGTTCCAAGCACTACGAGGCGCGGCGTGTGGCAGTCGAACGCCTCGAACGCAATTGGGCCAAGTCCTGGAGAAAGCGCCACTACGGGAAATTTGATGATATGCTTGCGTCCACAGCTATCAGTTATAAGTCAGCGCTACCAATCACTGCTTCTGACGAACGGCAAACGTGCCGATAAATCGCAGCTTTCGACCAGTTGTTGGTCGTTTCGCGAATATCCATGGCTTTCTGGAAGACCAAGTGGCCAATCAAGGAGGCTGAAACGAGGTATAATAATCTATATACACGTACTGTATACCATCTGGTTCTGGATCGTCAGGGGTTCAAAGCGTCGATTGGTCAAAACACGACAAGTCGAACCTTTTTTCCGCGCTATCCACACTGTCAAACATCTGTTCAAGACATCAATCTTTTGTTGATCAGAAGGTGTGAACATGGTATGGTGCATGACTCTGCATCTGCCATAAGCATTACCGTGTAGGGACATACTGGCGAACGTTGTATATACGCCATCTCCATGGTGGAGCAATTGTGATTTCATCATCAAGCCTATCATCCATATCCCTATCAGCGTTGAAGGCTTGCTGTAGAGACCGGAGGCGTGTTTAAAATTAACCATATATGTTGTTTGTTGTTGCGTAGGTGGTAGGACGCCTAACGGCTCTCTCCTTGCCGGGAGCCTCTGACGCCGGCGTGCAAACGGCAGTCGAAGAACCACGGTTCTGATGGTTTCGAAGTGTGCTCTTCGCATTCTCTTTATCAGTACCTCTGCTTGTAGATCTTGCTCAAACACGGTAACACGCGACAGCACGGAGATTGACTTGTCTTACTACTGTAACCTTGACGCGCTCTGCAGCGCGTGTCGTGATGTCCTACAGCCCGGCTTAAGGATTTTCCGGCCGGAGCAGAACCAGGGTCCACCGGTCAGACTGCACGCGCTCTTACTCCTACACACTGAATACAAGTCCCCACGTGACCCATCAGACTCTCGTCATGATCGCCTTGAAGTTACTGTACAATACTGCACTGCACGAGGGGCGTGCTACCAAGGCTCAGTCAACTTCGCATGTCGCGACTCGGATCCAATACTTTACTGTCAGGGAGAAGGGGCTTCCTAAGATCGGTCACCTAAAGGCTCATCGATCCATCAGGAAATGATTCCAGTCGTCTGACATGATGACTCGAGCATACTTCGCCAGAGAAGTCGATGCAGTGTCATACCGCTACTGCCACTTCATCAAACGTTCTTACCCGCTATACTAGACCATTTCAATGGTTGGAAGGTGTGCCCTCGGTCCTTCGGAGCGCCCAGCACTCTTTCGTTGTATTGCCGCGAAGCACACAACATCATCATCACCTACATTGCCTCACAATGTCAATATGCCAGCCACAAGAGGTCTCTCATATCAAATGTAGGACGATTAATGGTAAGTTCATTCCAGTCGATTCTTGCGGATTGCAGGTGCCCTCCCGCCTCTCCAGATACCCCGGATTATCTATAACATGCTTCAGCGAAGTTCATCATCCCCTGGAGAAACCATCCCTCCGTTCCGCTTCCTCCAGAGCGTTGACATATGCATCTTTGACGACTACGGCGAAACAAAGATGCGCGTTAATTACTGTATCATTTCCGTCTCACCGCTACTTGTTCTATGTAAACTATCGTCTGCGCAGCCTTCCGTGAGCTTCCGCTATATAATCTCGTTGCACCCCTCCATCTTTCCACCCGTCATACAGTACAACACTATTTCTCGATTTTACCAAGGTCCTCCGAGACCTAGCTTTCAAGACGTTTTCCAATCTCCTCAACTCGTAAGTAAACTCACTATGCCTTCCGAAACTTAATGCTGACAAAAAAAGCCGCCATAACCAATACGCAGGCCGTCGTGCTTCTGCATCTGGAGGCTCGTCGGATCATCCTTATACCAAATAAACCTTTCTCACAACCACTTTAAACCACACTCTCACCACCGCCATGGCTCCTCACGCAGAAGAACTGCCAACCTCCTATGCGCCTGCACACGCCTCTGGAGAGCCAACCTTTACCGTCACCTCTCCCAACGTCGTCTACTCTGACACCGAGATCCGCACCAAGTATGTCTACAGGACCACTGCCGTCTCCAAGGGGTCCAATGGCAAGCTTGTTGCTACACCAAAGCAGACCGAGTATGACTTCAAGGTCGACCGTCGTGTAGGCAAGGTCGGTATGATGCTTGTCGGATGGGGTGGAAACAACGGAACCACCGTCACTGCTGGTATCCTTGCCAACCGCCGCGGCCTCACCTGGGACACTCGCGAAGGACAACGCAAGGCCAACTACTACGGCTCAGTCGTCATGTCATCCACTGTCAAGCTCGGCACCGATGCTTCGACCGGTCAGGAGATCAATGTCCCTCTCCACGATATGCTCCCAATGGTCCACCCATCGGACTTGGTCGTCGGTGGATGGGACATCTCCAGCATGAACATCGCCGAGGCCATGGACCGTGCCCAGGTTCTCGAGCCAACTTTGAAGCAAATGGTCAGGAAAGAGTTGGCACAAATGACACCTCTTCCAAGTGTTTACTACCCAGACTTCATCGCTGCCAACCAGGAGGACCGTGCCGACAACGTCTTGCCAGGTAGCAAGGCTTGCATGGACCACGTCGAGAAGATCCGTTCCGACATTCGCGAGTTCAAGCAGAAGAACGGATTGGACAAAGTCATCGTTCAGTGGACTGCCAACACTGAGCGTTTTGCCGATATCATCCCAGGCATCAACGACACCGCCGAAAATCTCTTCAAAGCTATCGAGCAAGGTCACGCAGAGGTCTCTCCGTCTTCCATCTTCGCTATTGCTTGTATCCTGGAGAATGCTCCATTCATCAACGGCTCTCCACAAAACACCTTTGTCCCGGGTGTCATCGACCTTGCTGAGAAGCACGGTGCTTTCATTGGCGGTGACGACTTCAAGTCCGGTCAAACCAAGATGAAGTCCGCCCTTGTCGACTTTATGATCAACGCCGGTATCAGACTCACCTCCATCGCGAGCTACAACCACTTGGGCAACAACGACGGCAAGAACTTGAGCTCGCAAAAGCAGTTTCGCTCCAAGGAGATCTCAAAGTCCAACGTCGTCGATGACATGGTTGCTGCAAACTCTGTACTGTACAAGGAGGGCGAGCACCCCGACCACTGCGTCGTCATCAAGTACATGCCCGCTGTCGGCGACAACAAGCGTGCCCTCGACGAGTACTACGCCGAGATCTTCATGGGTGGTCACCAGACCATCAGCTTGTTCAACGTCTGCGAGGACTCTCTTCTTGCATCTCCTCTCATCATCGACTTGGTCGTCATTGCTGACCTGATGACCCGTATTCAGTGGCGCGCCCACACCGACGCTGCTGGAGATGATGGCTACAAGGGCTTCCACAGCGTGTTGAGTGTTCTCAGCTACATGCTCAAGGCGCCATTGACTCCACCTGGTACTCCAGTCGTCAACGCGCTCGGCAAGCAGAGATCTTGCCTCATCAATGTCCTTCGTGCTTGTCTTGGTCTTGACCCGGAGAGCGACATGACTCTTGAGCACAAGTTGTTCTAGATATGTTTTGATACATTGCGATTGTTTACATTCAATGCTGACATATTACATAATAAATTTACGCGCACATGCTACAAGTTTTTTTTCTTTCACGCGATCCTGTTGCCTAATCCTGATTTGAGTTTGGTACCGGACAAAAAAGGCAGGCACGTACAAGGTGCCTTCCCAAAGCGGTAAGTACAACATTTGACAGCCAGCAATTGTATTTCTTTTCTCATCGTTCTCTCCATCTTCTCTATGTTTTCAACATTGCCTTGTGGTGTTTACTTGTCGAGAACCATTCGTGATGGCGTCGTCCACCCCGTCGATTCAGTCCTTCTTCCACAGTCAGTCATCGTCGCCACAGAAATTGTCGCTCACACAGCCGGACGATGAATCGACATACTCACAATCCCAAACCACGGTCGGATCCCTGACCAAGCAACCATGGAAACCATCCGCAGACTATATCCGGTACGAAACAACAGATTTGCTGCCTGGACCTGGACGTGTATGCGTGCAGGGTCGGATTGCCAACATCTTCGATCTCGGATACCTCTCCAGAATGCCATACGGTGCCACAGGATGTCTGACATTATTGGTCAAAGATGATATTGGTATCCTCACTGTCAGACTGTGGTATACCCAGCCCCCGACTGATCTGCATCTCGGTCGGCTCGTCACTCTATGGGCTGCTCATGTGTCAAGTTCTGAATCAGGAAATATGCCCTCTGCGACATTGAGCACTGCATTGTGCATTACTTTGTTTCCGGCTAGAGATCGCAGCTCTCATCTCGAGGTCAATGAAGATCAGAAGAACTGCGCTTTGTACAGGTTGCCTTCGGGTTGGACCAGTGAGCCCCGCCAGCTCATGTCCCTGCGAGAGTTTCTCGCCGGTGGGCACGAGAAACGGCATGCAAAGATCCTCGTTATCGTGAAGAGTATCGGTAGCAGGAAGAAAAGTCAGTCCGTGGCCTTCACATGCTGACGCAAACTGAGAAGCATAGTGGCACGCAAATTCGGCACGCAAACGCACGTTGCGCACCTCGGCATCTTCGACAACACGCAAGAAGCAGTGCTGAGCCTTTCCGACGCAGCCAGCAACTCGGCCACGTCGTTCCAGCCCTCTCACACCGTCCTCCTGCTTACAGCAGCAGGCTGCAACACCTCCACCGGCCAGCTAACAATCTACTGCAACGCGTCCACGCTCATCGACGTCGACCCCTCGATCCCAGAAACCACCTACCTCCGCCGCCTCGCAACTCGGGCAACCAGGAAAGCCGCCACCAACCCGCCCTTCCCGGCGTCAGTCTTCGACCCCGAAACAACGGGAACCGGCTCCGTGCGCGCACTCTACACACTCGCCGACCTCGACGAGCAAGCCCGTTCCGCCGACAAGTCGTTCGCAGGCTACCTCAGCGTTCTACTCACGGACGTCGCGCTGACGAAACTCCACGCCCGCGGTGGCCTCATGTGTGGCGAGTGCTGCAACGTGCCTGTGTTCGAGAACAAGGCGCTGGCGATCTGTACGCACTGCGAGAACGCTGTTGATCTGCGACCGAATCCGCGTGTTGTTGGTGCGATGGTCGATGAGACGGGGTCAATTGGCGCGGCTGGGTTGTTGTGGTCGGATGGTGCGTGGCGGGGACTGTTTGGACGGATGCCGGATGAGGTTGCGAGGTTGGGGGTCGGTGAGATGGAGAAGATCGAGAGGAAGCTGGTGTACAAAAGAGTGACGCTTGTTTTTGGCTGGGCCGAGGACGTTGGTAGGGTCGCTATTGCGAGGGTCCTGTGATGAGGAAGAGATGTGGCAAAAGAGGTAGGAATCGATGGAAGAGAGAAACTGTTACACTTTCTAGTCTATAAAGGTCTAGGACTCCTCGAGCCAAAGTCTAGCGTCCTTACACAAATGCATCGCTGATTAAAACACACCCGGCCCGGTCGTTGAGGATATGCCTACAACTTGGCTCTGAATTTCTGGTTCTCCTTGGCCAGCGGATCCGCCTCACCATCACCCGTCTCGTTCGGCTTACCGGGCCTCGAGCTCTTCTTCGGCGCAGCATGGTATCCACCTTTGACGTTATCCACATTCGTGATCTCGCCCTCCCCATCCCTCGCGATACCCAACTCAATCAACTTGGCAAACACCTTCGCAAAGTCCGCGAAGAACCTGTCTTTATCCTTGGCATACAGCTCGACCCACGGCCTGAAGTGCGGATCGTCACGCAGAGCCAGGTCCGTCGGCAGCATCATGAGCTCCTGCTCGAGGTCCTCGTCGTAGTTGACGAACTGCTTGACGCCGTTCTCCAGCGTCTTCTCCTTCCAGTCCAGACTCATCATCAGTCTATAGTAGCTATTGCTGAACCGCGTCGGGTTCTGCACCCACGCGCCCTCGAACCCGGATCGGTCGGTATGGCAGCGGCCGAGGTTGTGTGCGCCGCTCAGCGCCACGATCTCCTGGTCGCTGAACCCCATGCGGCCGAAGATGAAGCGGATGTGATCGGCGCCTTGTGCGCCGTCCGGTAGACGGCCCCGCGGTGGTAGCTTGCTGTCGTCGACGTAGTCGGTGCGGCCTGGGAGAAACTCGATGTCCGGACCGCCCATCTCTTTGACTGCGACGACGCCGCCGAGGATCCAGAGATCGGCGTAGGTTATCCATGGGTGCTTCTCTTTCACGGGTTCGAGGAAGACGCGTGCGTGTTGTAGGCCTGCGTTTGCTGGGTCGCCGCCTTCAGCTTCGTAGCGCATGCCGGCGCCGTTGGAGCCACCTGTGTCTGTGTCGGCGCAGTAGGTACCGCATGAGTGCCTGTGGGGTTGATCAGAAGGATCCTGGAAAAAAGTTGATGAGGACTTACCATGCTAGACGCACGAGAACTGGACCGGCGCTGCCATCGTCATATTCGGGCTGATGAAGCAGTGCTTGTATGTCCTTGCTAACAGCTGCGTAGTCACCCTTTTTCGACATTGTGATTGTATTGTGATATTATTTGGCAAGGTAAGGGGAAAGCGGGTCGAAAGGATGTCAACCTACATGTACAGTCAAGAATGCGGGTATACACTTACCGATAAGGCATGTGGCAACCAGTGCCATCTTCACCGAACCTCGGGACGTTTTCAGGGTCACTAATTGTTCGGCGGAGCCCCATACTCGAATGGGAGAATGGGTCCGTCCACGTTCCCACCCGACGAAGAATCTCGCGCCGAGAAGACGAAAAACAGTTGTGATAAAGACAGCATCATCACTCTTGATAAGCTTTCATGTATGCTCCGAGGCTGCAGCATTAAGGCTGATCTCGCTGCAAGGCACAGCCGCAACCGCGGGCTCCTTCTGTTTGTCGCTGTTGTAGATTGAGCCGAGGCCGGACTGACTCATGATCAGAAGTAGATGAGATAATCACGACTCATGCAATCTTCACGTGAACACGCAACGACACTTTCTAATCATGACGTCGACATGCACACTTCCATCCACCCAGGAATTATTCTGGATTATGAGGCGTAGATGTAAGTAAACAACGAGTTCGTGTTCTTTCGAAAGAACGTCGACGCGATGGGTAAGCTGATCTCTTACCCGTACTTGGTCAACCACATCGTCCCCGGTCCGCAGTCGTTGACATATTTCATCGCGCTCTTTCTGTTGCCCGTTCCGTTGTTGATATCTCCAACCGTTTTGTCCCATCGAGCAATATGCTTCACCTTCTTTCCAGTTCTGGTGGCGTGCTTAGCACATGCGTGGTATATCATGGGCGGCGTAGACGTCATCTCAACCGATGTACTCCTCTGGAGTCTCTTTCTCTGGATAATCAAAGACCCGCGACGGGAGTTCAGGATGCTGGTCAAACGCAAGCCCGGAAGTCGACATGTTGCAGGCACGACAAGCTCAAGTGAGAAGAAGAAGTCTCTGTCCGCCGACAGTCTGCCGAAGCAAGACCACCTGGAATATGACGTCGTGCCCTGGCCGCAAGACATCCTGCACCGCATACCGTGGGTCACATCGCTCCTGATATCAATGCGCCTCGTCGATTGGAAGATCAACGAACCATCGCAAGACAAGCGTCAGCCAACACACACGACCGGCAAAGGGCACTTTGTGTTCATCCGCGACGCGATCCTGCGCCAACTCATCGGCTACGTCGCCCTGGACCTGACGTCCTCCTTCATCCAATCCGACGCCTATTTCCACGACTTTTCCGTCTCAATACTCTCTCCTCTACCACCCTACCAGCACGGTCCCGCCCTCCTTGTAGCGCTCTACAACATCTCATCACCTCTCCTGATCCGCACAATCGCCATCGCGACTCAAGCCTACTGTATGATATCCTCACAGTACCACCTGCCTATGATCCCGCTGGTCCTGCTGCACTACCTCAACCTCTGGCCAGACGACTGGTCTCCACACCTGTGGCCCACCTATTTCGGGCCCGTGACTTCGATCCTGGACCACGGCCTCGCCGGGTTCTGGGGCACGTACTGGCACCAAGTCGTGCGCTGGCTGGTATCAGGTCCCGCGCCCGCCGTCGCGGATTTGCTAGGCTTCAAGCGGCCTGCTCCACTGGACCACAAATCCAACGGTGACGCCAACGGAGGCTCCGCAAATGGTCACGCTACAACAGCAACCAAAGACCCGTCGCCCACGAACGCAGAAGCGGCCGCAAAGAGGACAAAAGCGATCCGCTTCGCAATCCTGACACTCGTCGCCTTCTTCAACTCAGGCCTCGTGCACCTGGGCCTCGTACCACCCCGACCGCTCTGGTCAACCCACAGCGCGAACCACCTTCGCCTGCTCGTGGGCGGTTTCTTCTGGATCCAGCCACTCGGGATCGCGGTCGAGATGGCGCTGTCGCACGCGCTTGCGGCTGTGCTGCCCAGGACCTGGCGGGAGAGCGACGCGGGACGAATGCTGAAGAGGATGGGTAATTTGCTCTGGATTGCCGCCTGGAGCTGTGTTTCGTTTCCGTTGCTGGGCGAGGCGGCCAGACAGTTGAGGTGGTGTGCGTATTATACTGTGCCGGTCAGTGCGTTGAGATGGGCGAGGGGCGAGGAGTGGGTTATGTGGCCTTGTCTGAAGTAGGATGGGCGGCGGAGGCTTGTTGAAAAGATTCATGGGTAGATTAGTGATACAGATTATAGACTACTCGCTACGATGTCCTACATCAGTGGTTTCTGTTCGTTGTTGATTGCGACTTCTCACTGTGTCTGTTCGTGATGGTCGAGATTGAGAAAGGACTACAGCTGTTTGCATTATACTAAACACAATTCCTATACTGCAACTCCTTACATCTGCTTTCGCTCCGAGACATCTTTTAGTACCACTTCCTATGGTTCAACTACGTAACCCCACTTCCCTCTCTCATGCCTTCGCCCTGCTCTTAGTGCTACAGTATATATCACTTCCATCGACTTCCTCCTTCCCGTCTAACTCTCTCAACCTCCAGACACAGCACCTTTACGTCGTCAAGAATCCATCAACATCATACAAACTCCTCGGGGTCCCGGCCGCCACCATACTCTCCCTGACAGACTCTCTACCAATACCACCATCCCTCTTCGGCGTACTCGGTGCCTCAGCCCTCAACGCCGCGATCCTGCCCTTGGCACTTTTCCCGCCCTTATCGTTACCATTGCTACCTATCTTCGCAGCTGCCCCCAATTCCTGCGTCAGAGACACTGCAGGTACGGCCGGGAGCGGGCTGAATGTGATATCGCGGAATCGTTTCCTCTCACTGCCGCCGCCGGAGACTGTCCGCGTATCTTTCTGTGCAGAACTTTGGGGCTGAGCTTGTTGTGGAGAGAAGGTCTCTGGCATAGCGGTCGACGAGGGCAAATTGTTCCAGTAGTTCTCGCCGTCATCCCAGACTGTGGAGGGACGGCGGGTGAGGGCTGGTGTTACCATGGTGGTGGTAGGTTTGCGCGCGGAAACTGGTGAGCTGTGAATGGAGTGCGTGTTGCTGAGGGGAGAGTAATTCGATGGGGAATTGAGGTTTATGGTGCTGTACTGAGTTTCCGCTGGCTCTTTGCTCGTGTAGGTCGTTGAAGGGTCGTGGTTCTCGATGTCGATGAAGCCAAAGTCGAAGCCTTGGTCTTCTATCGTCTGGTCGTCGCGTGTCATGTGGTTGGTTTCGTCGTCAGATGTTTGTTCGTATAACAGTGATTCATCAAAGTCATCGTCACCGTAGCCGGTGAATGGCAATGACGGGCTGGCTTCTCTGCCTAGCCTGAGGTAGCGCTGTCCACCTGCTTTGTCGTCGGCCGGGATGTAGATCTCGCTGTTCATGCGTCGCAATTTCTCGATTTGATCCCTCATGCGGAGGGCTGGCTGAGCCCGCGGGCCGAGAAGACTGGCTTGTCTTGAGTGCGCGCGGGTGTGGGGTGTTATGGTGATAGGGGGTGTAGCGGTTTTGGTCGAGTACGAGGGGACATCCATGAAGCTATCTGAGCCCACTTGAGGTGTTGCTCGCGTCGGTGGGTTGGAGCTCAGTGGTGACTGGTGGGCGCTCTCGTGCATAGAGATAGGGTCGGACATGGTCGATTCTGGTAGAGGGATGTCTTCTGGTCTGACGGGTGATAGGGGGGGTGGCGATGAAGGGTACTCGGACATGTCATCAAAGTACATTGGTGGACAAGCCATAGTCATTGGATCTGAGCAGTTAAAGACAAACTCTTTTGCTGCACGTGGCAATGACTTCGGGCTGCTGGCTGGGCTCGGATAAAACTGTGTCGGACTCAGAGGATCGTATCCTTTCGCTACCTCTTCGATCAGCGGTCCCCAGACTGGGTCGTAATCCAGGTCTGCAGAATGGCTGTTGGTCAGGGGAATAGTAGTGTGCTGGGGCAATTCAAGAGAGTCATCTACGTCTTGATCGTCATCTTCCGGGGCATCCAGGTCACAAGACGGCCTTGTCACCTCAATGGCTGGGGTCGTTGTGTCTTGGTCAAATGTTGTCGTGTCTTGATCAAACGATACGTCGGTAAAGCTCGCCATCTCTGGAATACTAAACATTGACGACTCTCTTGACATTTCTCTGTCTTCAGGTTGAGCAAAAACAACTTTGTTCGGAAAGGAAAACTCAGTATGAAATCTCGACATAGAAAGCGTAGGAGAGCTTGGCGTGAGTGAAGCCCTCAGCCTAACTGTCTTGACCGGATCTGTTTTTGTCGGGAAGCCAACTTTGGCTGCGGTTGGTGGTTTCAACTCGGGTGCCGCCAGACCAAAAGTCGCTCTGCGCTCTCCTCCTTCAGGTGACTCTTCGGCGATACCCTCAAGTGAAGGGCTCACCGATCGACTTGGGGGCGGGAAGAATTCTACAACAACTTTGGATATGCGAACGCAATTTTGTCGCCTGTGCCCCTTTCTGGCGGTTGGGCTGCCTTTCATTGCTGATGGAATAATTGATTTTGGTGTCGAGGTGTTGCTCTTTATGCTTCCATTGGAGTTTCTTGCAATTGAACCTTTACGTGAAGGAGTCAGAAGGCAAGCATTTCCAGAGATCGGTAGTAAAGTCGAGCTCTTCCGTCGTTGATCTGGTGACCCAGTAATGGAAACTCTCGTTCCGCTCTTTGGTCGTGATGTGTTGGTAAGCTTTGGCGTGCTGGTAATGCGAAGACTCGCGTCGCTCGCGAAAGAGCCAACAGACGAAACGCGACTGATGCTGATGCGATCTGCCGTGGCAATTCTTGGTAGAGACAATCTGTTGCCTGCTTCGCCGAGAGACGGAGTCAGGCTGCTCACAGAGTCCCTCTTTCCGTCTTCCGAAGTCGATTCGAGACTCAACGTGTTCTGTCCGCCGACAACTCCGCCTGTTGCACTCTGCCAATTGAGCTCCGGAGCAGTCCTGTTACCGACTAAATCTGAATAAGCTCTGTCTCTTCCAGTTTGCGGAAGAATGACATCTGTGATTTCTGGTGTTCCTTCTCTACTGCTATGGATCTGGGAGTGAAGACCTGGCAGTGGTGGAAGTGGACAAGTGGGTGCAGGACCTGCTGTTGTTGCTCCGTAGCTGATGGATCTCATGTGTACACCGACCGGTCGTTTTGGCATGTTTTCAAGGTCAGACAGTAATGGTGGGAGCTGATCGGGTAGTACACCAACAGACTTTGATCGCGTGGGCATTGGTCGATGGATTCCCGCAGGTTCGGTAAGCATGAGACGCGGCTTCTTGAATGTCGGACATGATTGTGGTGGTGGCGGCGAGATGGAGTCGTTATCAGAGGCATTCTGGACAAGTCGTAGGAAGCTTCCACCGGACTTCTCGTTGTATACACGCAGATCGGTTAGATCGGTAGTCGATGCAGAATCATGTATGCGAACAGTACTCGGATCAAGCGCTGAGCGTGCACTTCTTGGACTCTCAATGATGGCCGACAATGCTTTGACACTGCTGCCTTTGACTGTAAGGGCACGTCCCAAACGTACACGTTTTGACCTCGGCGAGACATTGTTGGCTGGATGATTGTTGGCAGGAAAGGCATAAGCAGAAACGGCATTCTTTTCCGTGGACGATGTGGACGAGACCCGATTGATGGACTCGTTGGAAGATAGCGAGCTCCAGCGTGCAGATCCGTAGGGAACAGGAGGTCCAAGTTTCTTCTTCAAGAGATCCGTTTTCGAGGTGGACCGTGATGCCGTTCGTACTTTCTTGCGCTCTTGCACCGCTAGACTTGTCAGGCTCTCCAAGCCACCCTCAATCTCTCTGATGGCGTTCTTTCGTCTAGTGTATGTGTAGAAGATCAACCCGCCTAGTACCAACAAGACAAGCCCGCCAATACCGGCACCAATTCCTATCGCTGCAAATTCGGGCAATCCAGATGGCGCTGAAGAAGCCATTATGATAGTCGACAGACGCGAGTCGATACCAATGTCGCTAATGCCTCCTCTCTATATCATCATGTCGAAAATGATGATTGTCGATGCCGGTGGTCGATCTCCTGTTGGGCCACTATGTCGCGACCGTCTGACGTTGTCTGACGACTATCGAGATGCAAAGTTTGTGGTCGGCTGGTCGTGCAAAACAAGGGCTGCATGTGGAATGCAGCCGCTAGACGTGAACACCTCGACAACCGGGGTTCCGTGAAGCAAGGGGGTGAAATTCCTACCATGAATCGGGTCAAAGCTTCAACCAGCCGGCTGCTGAGATTGTCTGTTTCTATATCGGCATGTTGGGTGCCCACATAAACAGACTTTGTCTAGATTTCTCCAGTAATCGTCCGAATAATCGACGGTAATCTCCTCATCTACTTCGACGCCTTTCGACACAAGGACAATACGCTGCGTGCCCAACCAATTAAATCTCTCGAATTGACTGTTGGGTACGCAAGAGTGATTGACGAATTTGGTGTGGTTCCCCGCTTGACCTTGCCAGATCTGATAATCACCGATATCTGTTTGGCCCTGCATGACATCTGTGTTGCGGAGGTTCTTGGTGATCAACCCGACAAATTCACCAATAGCTTGTCCTCGTTCGAAGGGGAGACATGCGATGAGACCATTATTGCGACCATTAGGTGTTCTGTAGACCTGAGTCGGGCTAGCCACCTTTATGCCACCATAAAGATTGGGGAAACAATGGCAGACGTTCAACTCCGGCTGATCAGACTGTATCTCGTTGCATCGCGAGCACATGAAGACAGAATCAGACTGAGCGGTGAGCGTTCCGCGAGGATCAATGTCGTTCCATGAATCCCCATCGATGATTGACTGGTCGAGATGCTCAAATTCCCAGTTAGGATTCCACCGGAGGTAGGTTTGCCGAAGCGACAATGGACCGTTCGTCTGACTGACGACCCAGTCGTGTGGATGCCCGTTGTATTTCCGATCAGACGACTCACCGACGACTGTCAGAAGCTGACGCCATTTGGGATGAATTGTATCAGCAGCAACCTCGAAACGTGTCTGAAGCCTCTGGAGATCTTGCATGGCGGTCTCGGTGAAGCAGTTACGGTATTTGCAGAAGCGGTAGATGCCCATTCCTGCAAAGACTAAGACAGCCCAACCTCCGGCATCTTTGAGTTCTTTGTAGCCTCTCCAGATAGCCCTATGAATGTTAGCAAAAGACGATCCGGCCCAGAACGGATAACTACATTTTGTTGCGCATCTCCTTCTCGGTCCAGGCAAAGTCACGACAAGCCTCTTTGAGAGCCATCATCTTGGCTTTGGTGCTGGAAAGGTGAGTGTTTTCGCCCAGAAGTGTTTGAACACGAGAGTCGAAGCATTCGGTCCATCGAGCTTGGACGATAACTTCGAGGGCTCTCGAACATCGACTGGCCTGGGTGATCTTGCGACAGAAGACGTTCATTTCGCTGTAGCCGACTTGGGTACCACCATTGGTAAGTAGGAGATGAGGTCCATCAGGGCGATCTTTGATGAAGCGATCTCTTTCCGAGCCGTCCATCTGCGGAAGAAGTCAGCCAGGAACAAGCAGATTCTTGCATGATATCTACGTACCAGCTCTGAGAGATCAAAGTTGGCACCACCATAGATCTGCTCCCAGATACCGTGGACCAACTTGTGCAAGCTGGTCGGTTGAAGGGCAAGGGGGAGGTCCTCATTGCGGTTCTTCTTGCGCTGAGGAAAGTGTCGAGCATCGGTTATCCGTCTCGAGGTATCATCGGCTTCAGCTGGGACATCTTGGCCAGAACCACGTTTACGAGAAGTGATGGGTCGTAGTCCTCCAGTAGCCTTTCGTCGGGCGGATTCCGTGTCAGATGAGTTGTTTGACGAAGCTGGTAGACTTCGTGGCACTCTCTGTCGCAGACTACGTCGTTGCGTATCACGCTCTAAATCCGGTGATTCGGCATCCTCGGAAAGCAGAAGACTGTTATCTCTACTGTCGTCCGCTGGAGGTGTGGGTATATATGCTCTAGCCAAGAGCTGCGGTAGGTCGATTGTTCCCTTGTAGTTGTCAATATGTGCACTTTAGTCAAGTGGAAGGAGTTTCGTACCAGATGGATACGTCTGTTCTCTGGACCCGAAGATAACAATCCTTCCAGTCTCAAGGTGCTGCCTTGGAGTATGTCACCAGCACCGGCATTTACATAGCCGGCGTCGCGTAATTGGGATTCAATGACAGCAGCGATTTGAGTCGCAAGCGCGTGATGGTCCACGCTTCCGACGGTCATGTCCTCGTCCATCAGTGCACATTGTGTAGCAATCAAATCGTTGTTTGCTCCAGTTTCTCGCGATTTTCTGTACAAAGATCACAAGTGAGGCAATTGTCTGGCTGTCAAGGAGTCGGAAAACTCGGAAATGCCGTCCTGGCTGACTCAAAGACGTGCATCGCGAATGCATTGGCAGACCGTCTTGGTGCTGCGGGAAGTGCCCCGACTGGATGAACGTCATTTGGAGATTTTGTCCATCTCTGCATAAACCATCAAACATAAATTTATAGCCGCATTCAATCAACAATTACACAACAACATGACGATACCGCAAGCGACACTATCGCCTTTGAGTAGAGCAGATGGCTCGGCGACGTTCTCGCAATCAGGCTACACTGTAATCGCTTCCGTCAATGGACCTATCGAAGTGCAAAGGAGAGATGAATTACCAGAAGAGGCCGCCATAGAAGTCAACATCAGACCAGCCATTGGTGTAGGCAGTAAGTCCTTCCCGCTATCGACAATCTCTCTTCTTTTTCTCTCACACGATGCCTAATGCTAACGCAATTTAGGTCCAAAAGAGCGCCACCTAGAGCTCATTTTGACCAACACCCTCCGCCACATAATCCTCACACACCTACACCCACGCACACTGATACAAATAACCGTACAAATTCTCAGCGTACCCGAAGACGTCTCCCTGACGCGCCCCTCATCACACCTTCCTGCCCTACCCGCACTACTCCAATCAGCCGTCCTCGCGCTTTTATCCGCGAGCATCCCGCTCTCACAGACGCTCACCTCGACACTGGTCAGTCTGGACTACGACAACAAGCCCACCGTAACGCCGTCGGCGAAGCAGATCGCGGCCGCCAAATCGGTGCATGTTTTTGCATTTTCGTCGTTTGGGGACGTTTTAGTGGCGGAGAGCGAGGGCAGTTTTGGCGTCGAGGACTGGGAGCAAGCGTGTGAGGAGGCGAGACGGCTATGTGTCAAGGAGGGTGAGAGTGTTATTATGGAGGAGGATGGCAGGGTTAATCTGAGTGACTTCGTGAAGGGCGCTGTAGGGGGAGAGGTGCAGAAGGCGAATGCTTGGAGGAATGCAGGATGAAGTACTATTGGCTTCGAGACCGGTGTATGAGCCTCGAACTTGCCGAAGTTGGGGCAATGCGGTATCGCGGACGGCGGATGGTCTCGCTACGCGACTGGGGACAGTGCAATCACATTTGCATTGCGTGGAGATCGCTACGACTTGTTTCATTCAGGACCCGGCCGACTGACAATTGGACGTGGTGTCGTTTCCCTTGCGCAGCTAGTCATCACTCTGCCATCTCAGAGACAGTCTCGCTGTCATCGTCTTCCTCTGTATAATAACGAAGAAGCCTGGCCCGTTCCCTGAAAGTCCTGGGTTCAATGAGTTCGTCCAAAGCGAACAGGAGTGCTTCGATGCTCTGCATGATCTTACAATGACCTGCGTATCTAGGCAGATGGACCAGATGAGCTTCGAATTCAGAGTCAGGCATGATGTCGGCAACATCCACTTCGCTTGCAACATCGTCAAGGTCCTCTTCCTCACTTCCTGCATCGCTGATGCTTCCCTCGGGTGTCGACCATTCGCAAACGCAACCTCTTCTGTTACCATCGATCCAACTATGCTCGGCAGTAACCAAATCTTCCATCCATAGGCTGTGCACGATGTCGAAAACTTCAAGTAGATCCTTTGTTGCAAGAGTATTGCTGATATGCTCAAAAACTTTCTCGATTTCTGGATCAACCACGAAAACGAAGGTGAATTCATTGAGGAATTGCTCGACTTCATGGATGTCAAGTACTCTTTCAGTGACGCCATATTTGTGTCCCAGGTCGAGCAGCTGGCCTGCGAGCCCTAATCAAGAAGAGTCAGCTGAGGTTAGAGAATATCAAGGCACTAAATCGCTGACAAGTTTCCCATTCGTATCTCTTGTTGATTCCCTGTTTGATTCGCTCCACTTGATCCATGTTTGAGAGACGCCACGGCTTGCTTCTATGCTGCCCTCAAATAAAAGATCGACGAGTTGGGGGTATGATGTGCTACAGAGTTGTATATGCGCTGGCCGGAGGTTGCTGTGTTCAAACCAAGAGACGAACAAGATAATTCGCAATAGTGGGAGAAGATCTTGTGAAGAGGAATCTGAAGAAGTGTGAAGGAAGCAGTCGCCATTTATACCGAGACTCCGCGCTATGAAGCCACCAAAAAACACCTTCACCTGCACCTATGCCCACTAACTTCACTTATAGTTGCTGCCGTGACACTCAACTCCGCTCACAAGCCCAGCCCCTTCCTGACATCCGACCTCACCCTCTTCTCAAACTCAGCCCTTCGATCCCTCCACATCCTGGCCGCGTCAACGTTGGCAGGACTCTCGTCATTCGGCTCCGCGAGCATGCTCATAACACTGATCAGGATTTTCTCGACCGACTGGATCGGCGACCACCGCTCCGAAGCCAGTTCATAGTGATTCGGGTCGTCGCCAGGAGGGTGCAGGATAGATATGCAGACCACGCCGTTGGGGTATACTACTCTGTATCAGCTCTGCTTCTTCACCGACGGTATCTCGTCCTTTGGTCCGTGATCTTGTGACCGACACGCAGGGCTACGCACCGTTTGGATGCCAGAGGTCGCACAGGAATCGCATTGTCGGCGGCATGAGAGGGTAGTCTTTTGGAAACTTGAGTTCGGCGGGGAAGATGCCGCCTTCGAATGGTGTGCCTTCCGGTCCCTCGATCAGTGCCTCCCACACGAACATGTTATCTTCAGCGACGGGGCCTGCGGTGATGCCATCTGGTGGGTCGTTGGTGAGATGCTTGTATTCCGAGAATAAACGTTTTGAGGCGACGGAAGTCATGCTGGGCGGTCGTGAGGTCGTGTGCAGGATGTACCCGATGTATATTTAGTGAAGAGGATTGCGTAGTCTTGTTTTGTAGGATGAAGGGGGAATAGTGGCCTCGATGGTACACGATGATTCAAGGTGTACGATTGAAGCCGCGGCTGCCTGGATGCATCGGGCCGGTGATGATGACTGTGGAGCCGACAAGCCACATTATTATTGTCTCACTCTTTTAACAGCATGTGATATTCCAATCTATCAATATAGGTCACACTGCACAGGAAATAGTTATTAAGGAACGAAACGGTCGGTGTCATGGTACTATTATTATCATTATCTTCTATATACTTTCTTCATATTCATATCCATACCGACATTCCTTCGATATCAGATGGTAACAAGGACAGGCAATGCAATTTTGTTCGTATAGGCAGCTCGCTGGTAACATCTCGGGATTGGATCATGCCCAGGTGATAGCACCGTTCTTGCAAGCAGTACCTGGAGCGACGGCTTGCGAAATGGCGCAGCCGTTGTAGTTACAGAGACCGAAGTGAGCCGCGTCAACGCAGATGAATGCTGAAGAGCATGGAACACTGCCAGCAGGGCAGCTACTGACTGGTGCGGTCGTTGGCTCAGATGCTGGGGTGGAAATAGTGGTAGCTTTCTTGGTGGCCTGCTTGGCAGCCTTGGTCTTCTTGTTCTTCTTCTGCTTCTTTGTCTTCTTGGTGGTTGTCTGAGCAGTGGTGGAGCTGCTGGCAGGAACGGTAGCTGTGACGAGGGTCGACGGTACCGTGGTAGCGTTCAAGAAGCTGCTAGAAGCGGTGGACTGAGATGAGACGATGGATGAGGTCGAGGAGGCAGTCGAGCTAGATGAGCTAGAGCTGCTCAAGCTGGATGGAGATGATCCGGATCCAGCATTGGCAGGGACGCCACTGCCTGCGTTTGACGGACAGCCAGTTGGAGGGCTAATCGGGTATTGAGACGTGGCAGAAGCAACGTACATCCTCGAGGATGGAGTGTGGATGAGGAGATATTGGCCAGGATCTGGGAACTCAACATTCTGGTTTTGTAGAGTGGCGCAAGTAGCGGCATCACCCAAGTAAGCGGCGTCCAAGTTGGCAACAAACATGCTTGGAAATTCGTCCATTACACTGACGTCGTCTTCACCACCAGTGATGTCGACAGCGACGCAGTTCATGTACATTTCTCTGTTGCCGACAGCGTTGAACCAAGTCCAAGCGAGTGTGGCCTGTCCGTTCGCGACACCTTCTGGGATCGAAAAGTTGAACTGGTTGACACAGTCAAAACCGTTCGTGCGTGTGTCGTTGCAAAGGTAGGAGCCGGAGTAGGTGCCAGTTGGGCCTGTGTAACCACCGTCAAGGTTCCCCGGAGAGTTTGTCGGACATCCTTCCTCGATACTGTAGATGACCCTCCAGTTTGCTGGATCTTGGATCGCAACTGGGTCTGTCTCATACGTCAGACTGAGTTGACAAGATCCACCTCCGTGTACGGCAGTGTTGTAACCGCCTCCAGTGTCGAACGAAAGGAGCTGCTGTGATCCAACTGGCATGACCTGTCCACCGGCTCCAGGAAGAGCGACACCGTGACATGGAAAGTTGGAACCGTCAGCGACCAAAGGGTCCTTTGGCGCTGAGCCAGGGATTGGGCTTGGCGAGCTGATGAACATGTGTGCATTGGCGACCGAAATGACAGCAGCCACCGCGAGGGTGGATCTTGCGTACTGCATCGTGATTCGGGAGCTGAACGGCGATGCCAAAGTGCGTATGAGGATGCTGTAGAGATTCTCGATAGAGTGCAAGACCTGCTATGCAATGTACAAGGTAAGAGTCTGACCAGTCAGATGGAGATGTGTTGTGAAGATTGGTTTGCGGGTTTAAGAATGCAACAAGCTCGTGATAACAGCTTGCTAGCAGTGGAAGGGATGAGTATGAGATGATGAGTGATGATGATGGATATCAGCCAAGAAAGCTGGGCGACTTGGTCCTTATGAATCTCCTTCGCGTTCGAACAAATCCAGAGCGTTCCTAAAGCAACGACCGTTGGGCTTGAAAGTCCATGGTCAGTCGACGCGTACGGTTTATCGGCAAAGGGGTTAAGCAACAACAGTGGTTCTCTTGTCGATAGGAGAATTGAACAGCCCGCACCAGGCAACTGCAGGTGCACAGTTGAACGACTGTGTGCAAATTGATGCAGCATTAATTGAACCGGGATCACTGAGGTTGAAGAAAGGCCCAGGTCCATTGGGCACATTCCTGTGCTTACATTCCAAAACAAAAGCTGATGAGATTATATCTTGCTAGAACTTACCACCAATGCTTACACTTTTCCTGTTCGCTTGAAAGTCCTGACTTGCGACAAATGGACGCATGGCTGGCCCAAGGACTGAAGTGTCCATGAAGCCATCGAGGGGGAGATTCGTTGTAACGGTCAACCGTAGCGGAAGCGTTGAAGAACACCAGAGTGCACGCGAAGCCACAGCAACGGTCATCGACGAAATATGGTGACCTGGGAACGCGAAAGATATCCAAGACAATGCGCGTTCGTAAGGAGAACCACTGCTATAATCCCATCCGTAAGCTGGTAGATGTTGTGCCGCAGGTGCCGTCAGACGTCGGGCGGTCAACCATAGCGGTCTGATATATGGCAGCGATATATCTCATTCGCATCTCTCTTGTCTCAAGTCTAGCAGATGAGAGGTGATAGTGCGCTTGTAGTCGTAGTAGATGCTTTTGGCTAATGTTGAGAAGCGCGGTCAATGGACTGCTGTAGCGCAACATAGGCGATCTTCAGACTCCATCGAATGGCTGCACTCAATCTTGAGTTCATTGTTTATGAAAGCAGTGAGCCTATGAGAAGGACTCGGGTACCAGAACGACATGGAGGCATAGATCTGTTGTAGGTCTGCCCTTGTATGCGCGTGAAAACTGGAAGATGCGTGTTAAGGGCTTGCCACAATGTGGATGATGAACTACCGAGCGTTTGTTGATGGTGCGCTTGATTACAGTGAGACTCGTGATCGGTCAAGACAAAGATGACTAGAAGTAGACTTGATGAATGTGATGAGCGCGTGGTCGGTGAGGATCAATCATGTCAATATCTTTGGCAGGAGTGAGAAGTGCCAAGCCAGCAGAGTGGTACATGGCGATTGCCGTCCGAAGCCCGGGAGAACCACGGCAAAGTTTGCTCCCACAGTGCGTTTCGAAAAGCGCAACTCCAACTTCGTGCTGGTTTGAGGATTTGAGGTTTTGCACGACGACACACGACAAACGAGAACCGCCGACAAAATGACCACCCGACCAACCGTCACCATCATCTCTGCCGATGGCAAGGCCAGCGATGCCACCCACCCATTGCCAAATGTTTTCAGGGCCCCAATCCGCCCAGACATTGTCCAGTACGATTTCACGAATCTGCGCCGATGAGGAGGAAGGGAAAAGTCGCTAATTGACACATCAGGTCCGTCCACACTGGTATGGCCAAGAACAAGAGACAGCCATACGCCGTGAGCGAGAAGGCTGGTCACCAGACCTCTGCTGAGTCTTGGGGAACTGGTACGTGATTTTTCGATTGAAAGGACTTGGCGACTGCTTGGGCGATATATAAGAGATGGGAGCGCAATGGACAAAACACAGATCATTCTAGAGCCAATTCTGACAATGGCTCTCAGGTCGTGCCGTCGCACGTATTCCTCGTGTCTCTGGTGGTGGTACTCACCGTGCTGGTCAGGCCGCCTTTGGTAACCAGTGCCGTTCCGGTCGCATGTTCGCCCCGACCAAGGTCTGGAGAAAGTGGCACCAGAAGATCAACCTCGGACAGAAGCGCTTCGCTACTGCCTCCGCTCTCGCCGCCTCGTCCTCCGCCGCCCTTCTCCTCGCCCGCGGTCACCGCATCTCCACCGTCCCAGAGGTCCCACTTGTCGTTTCCTCGACCGCCTTCTCCGGCGCCGCCATCGCCAAGACCTCCGCCGCCGTCAACCTCCTCAAGGCCGTTGGCGCCGGTGCCGATGTCGAGAAGGTCAAGTCCTCGCGCAAGCTCCGCGCCGGTCACGGTAAGTTGAGAAACCGCCGCCACAAGCAGCGCCGTGGACCTTTGGTCGTCTACAACCCAGAAGAGGACGGCAAGGACCTCGTCCGCGCCTTCCGCAACATCCCAGGTGTCGAGACCTCATCCGTCTTTGCCCTGAACCTCCTCCAGCTCGCCCCAGGTGGCCACCTCGGCCGCTTCATCGTCTGGACCTCGTCTGCCTTCTCCGCTCTCGACAAGGTCTACGGCTCCACCACCGAGCCAGCCGCGCTCAAGCGTGACTTCCTCCTCCCATCCAACATCGTCGCCCAGGCCGACATCACCAAGCTCATCAAC